>Ga0272441_10000424_pt1 | contig 97231 bp, 69 predicted proteins | sample SSMProp6N_FD_193582 | JGI IMG/M metagenome (GOLD analysis project Ga0272441, IMG submission 193582) | Marine sediment archaeal communities from Little Sippewissett salt marsh, Falmouth, MA, United States - SSM-Prop-6N | ecosystem: Environmental > Aquatic > Marine > Wetlands > Sediment ... | reverse complement strand
TTGCCGTTGGCGTCATATTCGGCAATCCCCCCGCCGATATCGGTATATTCATTATCCGCATTGACGTCCCGGTTCTCATCGTTTCCGTTCTGGTTTGTATAGACCCAGTTGCCGACGCCGTCATATTGCCAGATGGTTTCCTGCAGGTCTTTCTGCTCCCGGGTCAATCGGTTGATACTGTCGTAGTCATATACATTTAAAACCGCTGTTCCGTACAAGTCAACATCTTCCCGGATGACATTGCCCCTGACATCGTATCGGGTGTCCATGCGGAAAAGCGTTATGCCGCTCACGTCATATGACCGGCTGATTTCCCGGCAGGCCGGATCATAGGCAAGGCTCTGTTCAATGCCGTTACCCATGGTCATTGTATCTATCCGACCGTTTGCATCATAAGAAAACCCGGCGACTTTGCCGTTATCATCGCTGACGGCCGCAAGGGTATGATTCCCATTATAATCCCGGAATACCGTCTTGCCGGAAGGATAAAACGTATGGGTTAAATTTCCGGCGGCATCATAGTCCTTTTCGATACTCACCCCATCCTGAATCTCAATGATATTGCGATTCAAAAGGCTGTACTGATAATCAACCGTATGGGTTGCACTGCCGCTGTTATGGTCGATGGCCCGAGTCATTCGCGACAAGGCGTCATAGGTAAATTCCTGCTCCGGATTGCCGTCCACAACCACCTGCCTCATCTGATTGAAATCATCATAGGCATAATCGATAACCTTAAAATCCCGTTTCGTGACACGCCCAACATTGCCGATGACATCATAAGTTACGCTTTGGAACGTGCCGTCGGCATCGGTTTCCCTGATTTTCCGGTTCAAGGCATCATATTGGAAGGTAACGATTTCGTTGTTGGCATTGGTGACCGCAACCCTATTGCCGTTTTCATCATAGTCCCAGGTGGTGCAGCCGCCCAGGGCATCTTCAACTCCGATTTTACGGTTTAATGCGTCATAATACATTCTGGTTTCCGTGCCGTCACGTTCTATCGTGCCGACGCGATTGCCGTTGGCGTCATACAGAAAAACAACCTGTTCTCCTGTGGGATAAACCGTTTTTACCTTTCTATTTCCCGCGTCATAAACATGCTCAGTGGTGTTTCCGACCCCGTCCGTAACCGTAATTATATTACCAACCGAATCATAGGCAACGTCACTCCGGTTGCCTTCGGCATCGATATCCGCAATTTTGCGACCCAGCGCATCATTTTGATACGTTCGGGTATGGCCGTTTCCGTCGGTTTCACCAACCAGCAGATTGCGCCCGTCATATGTGTAATCCACCCGGTTTACGCTGTTGCCCGCGCAATCAAAATTTTCGACCGCGATCTTGTTGCCGTTGGCGTCATATCCGATCACCTGGTAATTTCCGAGTGGATCAATGGTTTTTATCAGACGGCCCAGCGCATCGTATCGATACCGATACACCCTCGCATCCGCCGTACCGTAGCCGACAGTTTTTGTTTCCGCCAGATTCATCGCATTGTAATCATAATGCGTTACCGTGCCGCGGGCATCGGTTTCGTCAATCAGCCGGCCGTTTGCGTCATATTGCCAGGTTGTCGTATGGCCTTCGGCATCGGTTCGGGAGACGAGCCGGTTGGCGGCGTCGTAAGCAAAACAGGCGGCATTTCCGCGTTTATCGATAATTTTTACCCGGTTGCCGTTTCCGTCATATTTATAGTATGTGGCATTGCCGAACGGATCGATTTCTTCGATCAACCGATTTTCAGCATCATGGGCATATCGGTAAGCATTACCGTTTTTATCGGTTTTAAGGACCCGGTTGCCGACCCTGTCGTAGTCAAAGTATTCGATACCGCCCATCGGATCTATTGTCTGGATGATATTGGCTCCGGTGACGATATCCCGGGCCGTATCGTAGATGTTTTCCGTTACCGCGCCGTTGGGCGCGATCTTTTTTGTCGGCTTGCGGTTGGCATCAAACTCGTAAACGGTTTCATTTCCCAACGCGTCCGTTACGCCCGTGATTTGATGGTAGTGATTGTAGCGGTATGTGGTAACAATGCCGTCCGGGAATTCATCCGTAAAAACCGTTTTGGATTTGATCGTACCGACCGGCATTCCTTCCGAATTATCCGCACGGTAATACTCAAAGGAGGTGGCATTACCGTTTTTATCTGCCGCGCTGACGCAATAAAGGCCATCGGCATCATAAGTTTTCTGTTCCGCCTGACCACGGGCATCGGTAACGGCGGTGATATTTCCATAACCGTCATAGGTATAAACGGTTTCAAAGCCGGAGGCATCGGGGCTGGAAACGATATTTCCATCCGGGTCAAACCCGGCCATAATGATCTTTTTGTGCAGGCCGCCGTCCGGGAAGTATTCGAATCTTGTAATGTTTCCCATTGGGTCGGTGATTTCGGAGGGCGCATCGGGATTATACGGTGATTCGTATGCGTAATTCCACGTTTCCCCCATGGAATTGCTTTTGGAGATAACATTACGACGACCATCATAGGCACAGGTGGTCGTATAGCCGTTGGCATCGGTATGGGTGAGCATGTTGTGATTGTCGTCATACGTCATCAGTTCGACGGTTTTATCTTTGGTGGTAATCCGGGTCACGTCATGATTTTCGTTGTAAAAGATCTTTCGATACCAGCCTTCCTCGTTCCAGGTTTCACCGTAACGGTTCAGACGGCTGTACTGAAAATTAAAGGTTTCGCCTTTTGCATTTCGATGCCAGGCCGCTTGATCGTTTTTATAATAGCCGATCTCGAGAAAATCGCCTTCCGGCATGATGTATTTGCACATATTGTGGTCGTTGAGAGAATTTTCCTGATTTTTGAGATATTCATAACATGTGATATTTCCTTCAAGATCGGTAAAACGAACCAGATCATCTCCGTCATAGTCGTACAGGCAGGATCTTCCGGTAAAATCCGTGACCCGTTCAACCTTTCCGTTTCCATTGTAATATAAGGTCAGCGCCCGGCCCAGCGCATCTTTTATGGCCGTGATGCAATCGGGATGGTCCGCATCCGTGTATTCAAAAATAAGTGCATTGCCGAACGGATCGATTTTTCGGGCAAGTCGCCCGTCACTTAGAAAACAATACGTCACCTGGTTCTTGTGCGTGATAAAAAAGGATTCCCCGGCCTGGCTGGAATCAATGGAAGTTTCCAGGCTGAACAATGTACCGGCCGGCCCCTGATAAGAAACAGTTCCGTCCGGATTCTGCATTTTCCCGAAATAATAAGGGATGCCGTCTTCATTATAATAAATGATATCCCCATTTTCCAACGGAAGGAGTCGGTCTGCATGGTTCCATGCCCATCCATACCCAAAGGGGCCGTCATAAATCAGACGGCTTTTGTATTTTCGCCTCAGCGACAGATCAAATCTTCGGGAATGGATGAAAAAGTCCGGCTGTTCCCCCTGATAAAATTCACCGGTAATCAGATCCACCGGATCTCCGTCCGGGACCACCTCTCTGGCGGCATTATCATCCGTCAGATCCGCCGTCCCGTCATCATTCGAGAACCAGGACAACACCGAGTCACTGATGGCCTTGAGATTATCCCACCACGATGCATCATTTATATTTTCGATTGACGTATCCGGGTCCGAGTTCCCCGTCAAACCGCCGTGGACATCATTTAGTATAAATCCACCAAGTCCTCCATAACTTCCTCCGTTCTGAATAATCATGGAATGCCCCGTCATGCCCTCGTAATCGATGATCTGAACCGGCGTTATGATGGTCTCGCCTTTATTCACCCGCTCCTCGATGTCCTGAATTTCTGAATCGTCCAGCCGGTTGACGGTCTGACTGTTCAGAATGCCCACCATTTCACTGAGATTATCCCGAGTGATTGTCAGAATCTGGACATCCTGCTGATAAGCAACCATGATTCCTTTGGTGGCGTCCATACCGTAGGTGTCCTGCCAGTCTTCATAAATCAGTCCTTCATTGTATGAATCGGCAAAACCATATAAATTTCCACACAGATTCCCCACATCAGAGTCCAGTTCCACAAATCGAGTCAGATTGTCTGCCTTATACATCCGGTCGATCACCCCGAGACCGTCCGTAGTCCATTTGGGCTGGGCCAGAAATTTTGATTCCGTATTAAAATTCAGATCTTTCGGGAAGGTATATATCAACGTCATATCGACGCTGTATTTTCGTTTGCAATACATCAACTCGGTCGCCCGGGTCATCGCATTGTAAATCCGGCAGAGCATGCTGTTCATCAATATGCTTCCCATTCTGCCTAAATACGCTTCCCGGTTATAGTCCGAGCAGGAAACGGTGGAAGAAATATCGTCAAGTTCTTTTTTTAACTTTTCAATGATCTGAGGAGAAGCGGCAAAAGAATCACATGCAAAATTTATAAGCGCACCGGATATCTGTTGGCTGGTTTCATGAAAATCGTCCGATTCCCAATATGGCCCAGCGATAAATTTATACGCCGGGACAAACGGGGTCTGTGTATAAATCGGCAATCCTTGCGCCGCGATTTCACCGTCAAGCCTCAAGACCGGTAGCAGCCGTGCCGCATTTCGAGGGGTCAGACACATGCCCCCATAATTTGCTATAACAGAAGCATCGTTTTCAGTGGCGGGAATAAAATCCAGACAAAACCGCTTACTTGAAATCTCAGGCAAATACAACGTTTTTTCGAGGAAATGCGTTCCGTTTTCATTCCTGAAATATAAGCATACAGCCATTCGATAGGCTTCCGGCACCTCTGCAAAACGGCGCTCCATTTGACTCGAATGAACATTTACCGGCAAACTTGTCGGGAGTATTGAACCGGGCTTCCGGTCAATGTATTCCCGGTAAGGAACATCCTTAAGTGATTTTCCGGGATAATGAACATCCAGATATTCCTGTACTCTTTCTTCAAAAAGCTCCAACGCCGTTTTCTGCCTTATCTGCTTGAGGTATTCTTCAAAATCAAAGTTCAACTCTTCAGGGATTTCTCCATCCGGTAAAAGATCGATACCGTCTTCAGCATGATATGTTTTCGCCCATGGAGCCAGAGGGACCCATGCCTTTTCATCACCGCTACCGTTACCGCGATAATTGGCAACAGGCACCCAGGCCTCCACATATACACATCCCAGGCCCGAATACGAATCAGGGTCTACGTCCTCCATAAACACATACCGCGCGGGAACACCACAAATTCGTAAAAGCGTTATCAAAAGAGAACATTGATCCCATTCATTCCCTCTTCGGGTCAGATATGTGGTCCGTGATCCCAATCGAGAGCACAGGTACCACTTGTATTCGATATGCTCATATACCCAGTTATAAATTTTTATCGGATCATGATCCAGCTCCGCAGCAAGCACGACCAGTTCATCCGCAGGATCATTTACCGTTTCACCTGTATCAGGAACTGTTACCGTCCCCCACTCACATTCCATGGTCCGGCCCAGGCAATCTTCCGGGGGCGGATCGTCTGCTGCAGCACCGGATACCACATCCGTAACGACCGTTATTAACATCAAAAAGAAAATCAGACAGATTTTTTTTAAAAAATGCATTTTTTTGCCTCTTGTGATACAAAAACAGCTGTTTCCATTACTGTTTGTTTCCTTATGACTAATATGTCAGAATCGCTTCAAGACATAGCCCCGATACATACGGATCATCTTTCCAGCTTCCGTTTGGATTCTGCTGAGCCATGAGATATTGCCCGGCCGCGTCCCTTTCTTCCGGGGTCATGTCGTACCACAGCATGACCGCCGCCGTGTCTGTCAACCCGTTGCCAAATGATCCGTCCTGGTTTCTGAAATCACGTATCCAGCTTGAATCGATTTCATCGGGCAAACTACGGTTGGTGGTTATTTTGAAATCGTCCAGCCAGCCGTGAAACGCCCAACGATCAGGAGAATCAGAATCCTGTAATCCAATCCGTATATCTCCTGTTGGAAAAAACACCGTCCCATCTACCCATCCCCAGAGCCCGTAAGGATAGTTCGGATTAGTAAAATTGTTCGCGCCGACCGGAGGCCCGGAAAGCACGCCATTTATAAATATTTTGAAAAAATTATCTGCTGTTTTTTCCAACCCGATATGATACCATTTATTTAAGACCCAGAATTCAGGTCCCTTAGACCGGCTGTATGCCACGGTATTGACAATACCTGTTTGCTTGCTCGCCCAATAGATCTGATACATTTCAGAGCCTGGAGCGCGGAAATCTTCCATAAAACTTAGAGTCCAACTCCCATTCTCATCAGAACTCTCACATATTCTCTTTTTTTTATCAGTTTCCGGATAACTTTCCGGGCACATCCAGAATTCAATGCTGAAAGGATCTTTTCCAAAATTAAAATCAAAGCTGTTTTTTATGGACAGGTAATCATCTACTCCATCAAAATATGCCGATGATCCCCCCTCCTTAAAAACCGATTTTGTTTGAGACACACCGTTATGCGATACGATCTGATGTGTTTCTCCGTCAGTGGAATCATCTGTAAACACCGTGCCCTCACCATCGAAATGCAGCAACAGGGGGGTGATCGGCCAATATATCCCCGAGGGAACCGTTTTTAATACATCATAGGCGAATGCGGAGACATATATACTGGTTTCTTTACCGGGCACCCAGCCGTAACCCTCATACTCCGGGCTGTTGAGGTAAACCCTCATGTCATAATCGTTGAAAATCGAAAAAACATCCCGACTCGAACAGCTTAACGCTTTCGCCCCTACCGCCGTATCAAATGCGTCAAATCGGTATCGTTTCTGGAGGCCCCAGCCGCGAATTTTTTCTCCGGACAGGATGCTTTGCGATACCAGACGATTCACAAAGGCGTCGACATTCTGCGCATACCCCTTCAACGTCAGTATTTTTCGGGATAAATAGTCATTGTTGTCGGCAAAATGACCTCTGAGATAATACAGCCCCTGCCGGATTCCGGCATTGTCTTCACGGGCCCTATTAAATGCGTTCAGCACCTGGCTGGTCGCCAGCATTCGCCGGCTTTCCTTTTCGCCCCAGTAGCCCTGCTCGTTTTGCCTGGATGCCAGCCATGCCTTTGCCCGTGAAACAGCCTCGCTTTTTTCAGTCGCTTTTTCGGTGGTGGTAACGTCCAGGCAGACCAGCTCAGACACCATGCCTTCCACACCGCCGGCGCTGACGGCGGAAACGCTGTAGGCGTATGTGGCTCCGAAAACAACCGCGGTATCATTATATGCCGTGCCCGCAACAAGATCGTCAGACAGTCGCAGCCGTTCAGGTGCGGAAAAGCCGATCCACCGGCTTTCATTCAGAATCTTTCGATCCACCGGACTGATGCAGCGGTAAACATGATATCCTGCCGCCGATGAAGCATCCCAAGCCAGCTCAACCCGTTTGAGCTGCGGATTCCAGGTGGCGGTCACATGGGTTACCGGCTTGGGGATTTCGCTATAAAGATACACTTCGCCGTGGGTCTCTTCCCGGTTTCCGGCGGTATCCACAGCGAAAAACTGCAGTCTCATATTATGTTCGACCGGGATACCGATCACCGGGGCCGGAGCGAACATGGTGTTTTCAGCCCCTTCAAACGGCGAATACCCGTCAGTGGAGTAATAAATCACCGCCGCTTCGGAACACGTCAGATCTACCGAAAATGCTGTATCAAACGTTCCACTTTCTACACTTGCCGTTGTAAGGGGCAACGTTGCATCGATGATAAAATCCAGGGGGATTTCCCGGACGTTGCCTTCCATATCCTCGAGCACCAGCGTAAAACGGCAAGCCCCGTCCACCGGATCTTGAATCACGTATTCGAGGGTGTTTTCCGTTATGACGGCCGAAGAGGTAATATCGGTGCCGGATCCATCCAGAAGCATGACGGTCTTGACGCCGGAAAGATCGTCTCCAAAAGTGACCAGCAGCGAGAGCGGCTCTCCCTGAGTCGCCACCGTACTGTTTTGGAACGGATATCCGCTGATGAGGACGGGGGCTTCCGCATCCAGCCCTATTTCAATTTTCAGCGCACTGCCGCGACGGGCCTGAAAGCCGGGATTCAGCGTGACCCGGCTGCCGGCTTTCAGTTTCACATGCCCCCCCTCCTGAATGACGTACCCGGGGCCTGCCGTAATTTCGGTATGCGCATAATACGTCAGATCGGCACCGGCCGGTTCCGTTTGTTCCTGAAGTATCAGTGTGTCGGTTCCCCAGGCCGAAAACGGAACCGACACCATGCATAGCGCCAATACCCATACAAACGACTTGAACGGCTTCATGATATTTACCTTCAACTTTTGCAGCACGGTTTATCAAGTAAGTATTCACCCCGCGGGATGAATACCGGGAATCGATACATGTCTACTTTTTTTGGGACATACCCATTTTTCGTTTTTCAGCTGTTTGGATTCTTTTATTCAGCCATGTGGGGATTTCAGGCTTGAAGTGATTTTTTGATGCGGCTTCCGCCTCATCTGAGGTAGGAACGACTTTGAGGAAAAATTTTCCGGTTTCCTCGCAAAACCGGACGTTGGGTTTCAACCGCCGCTTTTCAACGGTTTTTTGTGCATACACCGGCACGCTTATTTCTTTGACGTTTTCGCCTTCGAGTTCATAACGCACCCGTTCACCGGTAATTTTATCGGTATCCGGTTCTTCGATCCGGACCGTCTCAAAGGCTTCTTCCTTTGCAATCTGAACCTTCCGGACATGGGACGCTATCCAGGCGTTTTTCCAGTTTTCCTTTTGTCGCGTAAGGATATCCGTTCTGGGGATATCTTCCACATATGTCAGTTTTTCACCGGTCAACTCTTCCACCAGGCGCGCGAGCTTTGACATGTTCACCGAGGCCCGCTTTCCCAGTGCCGTGATCTCATGCGTGAAACTCCAGGGAACCTCATCGTCGGCATCAAACTCGAACAGCTCGTCGTTATGTGACGATAACTGCGTGACCGTACCGCTTGAATTCCGCACCCGGAGTTCACCGTCCTGCGCATAGATCACCACGCCGTTCAACGGATTCGACGTCGGAACGGTCGAGGCGTTGTGCAGCCCGATCACCCCGCCGGTGCCGCCCCCGAATTCGGTTTTGGTATGAATCCCCAGATTACCGTGAACGGTCAAAATATCATGATCGAATTCTCCGTAAACCAGAGGCAGAGAGGTCGGCGTATTTTCAATGAACAATTTATTGGATCCCGATTCGTAGTATCCCGCATAATTTCCCAGGAAAACGTTGCCTGATCCCGAATAATTATAATAACCTGAATACCTTCCCAAGAGGGTATTATAGTTTCCCGATTGATTTCTATATCCGGAACGGTATCCGACATATGTATTTCCATACCCGTAAGTATTATAATAACCGGCCGTATATCCCAGAAACGTATTACAGGCACCGCTGCTATTGTAACACCCCGCAAAACTGCCCAAAAATGCATTTCTGTATCCCGTGGTATTCGAGTAACCGGCGCTGTAGCCCATGAAACTGTTATAATATCCGGTCGTATCATTATGGCCGGAAAAGCTGCCCAAAAACGTATTATACCCGCCCGAAGTTACAGACTTTCCGGACTGATAGCCTGTAAAGGTATTGTAATACCCCGTCGTTTCAGCATTTCCGGCATAATAACCGACAAAGGTGTCGTTATACCCGTTTTTCATCCGCAGAACCGGGATTCCGTTCTGTCGGTACCCATCGTCCGAATCGACATTCACGCTCCCCTTCACATCCAGCCGGCAAGCCGGAACCGACGTACCGATTCCGACATTTCCGGATTCATTCACCACCAGGCTGTCGGTGTCATCACAAAATCCCGCCCCACAAACGCAAAAAACCGCAGTAAAAACCGCGGCTGTGAATAGAACCGTTCTAAATGCCTTCATTTTATCCCCCAATAAAAATATTCAGCGCATCAGATCGATTTGTAGTAAATTTTTTTGTCATTTATTATTACTTAAAATTTTTGTCAAGTATTTTTTATACAAAAAAACTATCATTATTTTCTTTTATGACAGAATGTTAATTGCGTTATATATTGTACTAATAAAAAAATTATACATAAAAAATCAGGTTGTTTTTTTACTTATAACATATTCCCGTCCGCTTCGCTCGAAACGCAGAGAACACAAAGCCCCGAAACAACGGTTTGGGGCTCTGCGATCCCTGTGCCTCGAGAAAGCGAAGCGACCGGGCGTAAAAAAACGCTGCAATTTATTTTTCCCGGATCCTGACCATCAGGCCGTCCCGGAGTTACCCCCATGCAATGGGTGCCCGCCGGGAACCACGCTCCCCAAAACATCCACACAGCTATTGATTCATGCGGCAAATTGTGTAAATAATCAGTCGTTAATATTCTTGCAACATTACCACAGCTTATTATCCTTTAGGTTTATTCAGCCCGTTCATCGGGCGCATTAAGGAGACTATTGATTCGACAACTTTGATATGACAGACGCCTTTACACGATAAACAATCACTGAATCTCATTTTCGCCGTTTGCGATGTCTTGCCGGCTGTGAAGTTTACGGACGTCTGCTTTTCGGCGGGACGTATTTCGTAAATCCGGAAGTCTTGAAGGGATATATACGAAACATCAAACCAGCGGAACGGGTACCCCCCGGTTCCATACGGAAAACGACCATATGCGTGAAAAAAAACAGAAGAGCTCATCGGATATCAAGAGAAAACGCGTCAAACGCGAACAGAAATCATTTGTCGGCACCCTGCTGAACCGCCTGACATGGGTTGCGATCTGTCTGACATTATGCGGCATTCTTTCCGGGGTCGGCATTTATTTTTATTTCAGCCGTGATCTGCCGGTCATCACCTCGCTGCAGGATTACCGTCCTCCGGTGATTACCACCGTCTACTCGGACGACAATCGAAAAATCGCCGAATTCTATCAGGAAAGACGGATCGTCATTTCGCTTGCCGACATGCCTCACATGCTGGTCAACGCATTCATTTCAGCGGAAGACGCCCGATTTTACAAACACAAGGGAATCGATCTGCTGAGCATTCTCCGGGCATTTTTCAAAAACATCGAGGCCGGCACCATCGTCCAGGGGGGCAGTACCATCACGCAGCAGGTCACCAAATCCTTTCTGCTGACCTCTGACCGGACCTATAAACGAAAAATAAAGGAAGCCATCCTGGCCTACCGCATCGACAGGACATTCAGCAAAGAAGACATCCTGTTTCTTTATCTGAACCAGATTTATCTGGGGCACGGCGCTTACGGCGTAGAGGCTGCGGCGGAAAACTACTTCGGCAAGTCCTGCCGGGAACTGAACCTGGCCGAATGCGCCATTCTGGCCGGTCTGCCCCAGGCACCGAGCCGATATTCCCCGTTCAAACACTCGGAAAAGGCCAAAGAGCGCCAGATTTACGTACTGAACCGAATGGTGGCCGAGGGGTTCATCACCAATCTCGAAGCCACCGAAGCCATCAACACTCCCCTTGACATCAAACCCCGTCGAAACTGGTATATTGAAAAAGTGCCGTATTACACCGAATACGTCAGAAAATACATCGAAGAAAAATACGGGGCCAATATGCTGTACAAGGACGGCCTGCAGGTGTATACGGCCGTCAATATCGAAATGCAGAAAGCGGCCAGGGATGAAATCCGGAAAGGTCTCAATGAGCTGGACAAACGGGAGGGGTATCGGGGACCGTTTCAGCGCCTCACGCCGGAGGTGATCGAATCATTTTCATGCCGGCTTCAGCAGGAACTGGAAGAAAACGGAGGATTAACCGAAGACCGGGTCCTCAAAGGCGTGGTGATCGACATCAATACGAGAGAAAATTCAGCGATTGTCCGCATCGGAAACACCCAGGGGATACTTCGTCTGCAACACATGAAATGGGCGCGAATGCCCGATCCGGACGTTGCCTACTACGAAGCGAGCCTGAAACGGGTAGACGACGCGCTCACTCCGGGAGACGTTATACAGGTCCGGCTCCTGAAGCCGATTCAAAACGCCGTGACCGCCGGCGGCCCGTCCTGGGAACTTGCTCTGGAACAGGTGCCAAAGGCCGAAGCCGGTCTGGTATGCATCGAATCGGGCACCGGGCAGGTCAAGGTAATGATCGGCGGGCGCGATTTCCGAAACAGTCAGTTCAATCGCGCCATCCAGTCCCGGCGCCAGCCGGGCTCCGCGTTCAAACCCATTATTTTTGCCGCCGCGATTGACAAGGGGTATACACCGGCTACCATTCTGATCGATTCTCCAATCGTCATGGAAGACACGGTCCATAATTTCACCTGGAAGCCTCAAAATTACGCCGAAAAATTTTACGGTCCCACACTGTTTCGCGAGGCGCTCGTAAAATCACGAAACGTGGTGACCGTCAAAATATTGAAAGACATCGGCATCGATTATATGATCGATTATGCGAAAAAGCTGGGTATTTCGTCTCCCATCAATCGGGATCTGTCCATTGCCCTGGGGTCCTCGGGCGTATCGCTGCTGGAATTGACATCCGTTTATTCGGTTTTTAACAACATGGGATATAAAATTCAGCCGGTATTTATCACCAAAATCCTCGACCGTGACGGCAATGTGCTCGAAGAGGCGGTCGAAGAACGGGAAAAAATTATCGACAGCAGCACAGCATACATCATCACGAGTCTGCTGGAAAGCGTGGTCAAATCCGGCACAGGTCACCGGGTCAAAGCGCTGAATCGTCCGGCGGCCGGCAAAACCGGCACCACCAACAACCTGTTTGATGCCTGGTTTATGGGGTATACCCCACGCTACACGACCGGAACATGGGTGGGATATGACGAAGAAACCTCTCTGGGCAAAGGCGAAACCGGCTCCCGCTCGGCCAGCCCCATATGGCTCGGATTCATGAAAAAGATACTGGAAGACAAACCGATCCGGGTATTTCAGGTTCCTGAAGGCGTGGTATTCTGTAAAATCGATTCAAAAACCGGCCTTCTGCCGATCGCCGAATCTGAAAAAACCATATTCGAGTGCTTCAAGGAAGGAACGGCCCCCACCGAATACACCAAAAGTCCCGATGCCGTCACCGAACCGGAAGATTTTTTCAAAAGCGGTATATGACATCTGCCCGCAACCATAAAAAGGCCCCCGGCAATACCGCCGAAGGCCTTTTTTACCTAACAGATTGGAATCTGTTTGATTTATTTCGCCTTGAATGCCCAGGTCGTTTAAGCCGGGCTGCACCCCCGCATTTCAAATACCCAGATACGCTTCCCGGACATGTTCATTGTTCATCAGTTCCTCTCCGGTGCCTTCCAGAACGCTTCGCCCGTTTTCCAGCACATACGCCCGATCACACATGGCCAGCGTCTGGGTGACATTCTGTTCCACCAGCAGCACCGTCACCCCCTCTTCATTGACCCGTCTTACCAGATCGAACACCTCCTGGACCAGAAGCGGAGACAACCCGAGGGACGGCTCATCAAACATCATCAGTTTCGGCCGTGACATCATGCCACGACCAATGGCCAGCATTTGCTGTTCACCTCCGGACAGGGTCCCTGCCGTTTGTTTTTTTCTTTCCCTGAGCCGGGGAAACAGCTCAAACACATGGTCCATGGTCTGAAATCTTTTTTTACGCGCATCGCCGTAAAGCGAGCCCATGATCAGATTCTCCTCCACGGACATTTCCGGAAACAACCGCCGGCCTTCCGGAACATGAACAATTCCGTACTCGATGATACGGTTTGGCGGCAGTTCGTCGAGTCGAATGCCGTCAAATTCAATCGTGCCGGTTTGCGGTCGAATCAGCGACGATATGGTTCGAAGTGTGGTGGATTTTCCGGCGCCGTTGGCCCCCACCAGGACCAGAATTTCATTTTTCTTCACCTCGAAACTGACATCCCACAGGACCTGAAGATCCCCGTAATAGACATTGATACGGTCAACGTTGAGCATGTTCTTCTCCCAGATAGGCTTCAATCACGGCCTCATTGGCGGCCACCTCCTGCGGTGTGCCTTCAGCAATGGTTCCCCCGAAATTTATGGCATGAATGCGATCGGATATGGACATGATCACCTTCATGATGTGTTCCACTATCAGGATACTGATTCCGCTGGCCCGAATACGTTGAATCAGCTCAATGGCTTCATCCAGCTCCCCCGGATTCAATCCGGCGGCGGTTTCATCCAGGAGCAGCAGTTCCGGTCGCGTTGCCAGTGCCCGGGCAATTTCCAACCGTTTTCTTCCCCCGATGGGAAGACTTTTTGCCGGTTTGTCTTTCTCTTTTTCCAGATTACAGAAGTTCAGGACCCCCAACGCCTGCTCATGGGCTTCCCGGATCGTATTGACCCGGCAGAACGCCGCAGCCGTCACATTCTCCTGAACCGTCATGCGGGCCAGCGGCTTGACAACCTGAAAGGTACGACCGATGCCGAGCTTGCAGATCTCAAACGTTTTCAACCCCTTGATACTTTTCCCCTTGAACTGGATGTCCCCCGACGTGATGGGATAAAATTGATTGATGCAGTTGAACATGGTGGTTTTCCCGGACCCGTTGGGGCCGATCAGCCCCATTATCTCTCCCTTTTGAACCCGAAATGTTACATTGTCAACCGCTCTTAACCCGCCAAATATTTTGGTTAGATTTTTAACTTCAAAAAATGCCGGCATCTCCTGGTCTCCTTTGAGTGCTGATTCGCCGTACCCCGTATCCATCCGGAAACATCTATTTTCTCCGTTTTCCGTGTCAGGACCGCGGCAAAAATAAGTCGTGCCGGAATTACGCATTTTTTTTGCCCCCCCCGGGCTCAGGACGATGTCTTGATTCGCAGCACGTTTCGTTTGATTTTATCCCAGTCGCCGACCACCCCGTTGGCCAGAAACATAATGACCAGTATCACCAGCAGCCCGAACACCAGTGCATGGGCCTGGCTGATCCATTTCGGGGCCAGTCCGAAAAATGAGCTTCGAAACGTTTCCTGAAGCCCCACCATGATAAAAGCGCCGACCGCCGGCCCCATGATGGTGGCCACCCCTCCCACGATTCCAACCAGAATGGCCATGATCGATATGTAATGCAGGGAGAAAACGACTTCCGGATCAATGAAGGCCATGTAATTCATATAAAAGGCTCCGGCCGTCCCACTGAAAAACGCGCTGACCAGCAACGATATGTTCTTGTAAAACGTGGTGTCGATACCCAGAGATTCGGCCGCATCCTGGTCTTCACGGATGGACACGAAATAATACCCCAGTTTTGAGCGCGTGATCCGAAAAATGACGTACATACAGGCTGCCGCCATGAGCAGGGCGATATAGTAATACGGAAGCTTGCTCCTGAAAGTCTGAATAATGAGAATGCCGACCATGCCCTCGGTCAGGCTTTCCCAGTTGGTCGCAATCAGTCTGAATATCTCACCGCCGGCCAGGGTGGCCAGGGCGAAATAAGGCCCCCGCAACCGAAAACAGACCCATCCCACAAGCAGCCCGATCAGCATGGCCGTAATCCCTCCGAATGCCAGCCCCCACCAGGCCGATATCCCCAACTTGATGGAACAGATACCGGCAGTATAGGCGCCTACGCCGAAAAACATGGCATGCCCGAACGATACCTGTCCGGTGTAGCCGGCCAGAAGGTTCCAGGAAGAACCGATCACCACCCACATCAGGGCGATGATAACCAGATGCTGGTAATAATCGGACGATACGGCTATCGGGAACAGCAAAAAAACCGCGGCAAGTACGGCGAAAATGATTTTTTTCTGCATGATATCCTCAACTGAATTCTGATGAATTCCTGATAAACAGATTCAATGCCAAAGGGCATAACGATAAAACATCCGGATTTCACACGTCCGTCAAATTTTGGTCAGACGTTTCAAACCGCCGGGGAGAAACACCAGAACCAGAATAAAAATCACAAACCCGATCATCTCCTTGTATCCCATTCCGATATACGTGGCCCCCAGGGATTCGGCGATTCCCAGAACCAGTCCGCCCAGAATGGCGCCGACCGTACTGCCCAGCCCCCCGAGAATCGTTATCACAAACGCTTTCAGTGTGAACGGTCCCCCCACATCGGGAAACAGATAAAATATGGGAATCAGGAGAGTTCCGGCCGCCGCGACCAGCGCCGCTCCCAGTCCGAAGGTGATCACGGTAATCCGGTCGCTGTTGACCCCCATGAGGGTGGCGGCATCCTTGTCCTGGGCCGTTGCCCGGATGGACCGCCCCACATCGGTTTTCAGCAGAAACCAGAAGAGCGCGCCGGTAAAGGCCACGGCAAACACAAAGGCTATGCACATGGGGCAGTTGAACGATATGTCTCCCACAAAAAACACCGACGAACTGTAGGACGTTTTGACGGTTTTGTAATCAGACGAAAAAATGAATCTGGCAATTTCCGCCAGCACCATACCAATCCCCACCGTCATCAGCACCTGATTTTCAGGCAGAATCGATTCCACCTTCATCAGCGGATTCAATAAAAATTTCTGAATGACGATCCCCAGCAGAAACAGGGCGGGCATGCTGACCAGGAGGGTAAAATACGGATCCAGATGCAGCACGTGAAACAATACGAATGTAATGTACATGGCCACCATCATCAACTGCCCGTGAGCCAGATTGATAATGCCCATGACACCCATGATCAGCGTCATGCCTATGCCGATCAGGCTGTAAATTCCACCGATCAGAATACCGGCGACCAGGGTCTGAAAAAAAACATCCATGAAAAGTTCCTTTCAGAAAAACGATACCGGTTGTGTGACAAATCTGTATACGGCAGGAAATTCCTGGCCGTTTTCACGAATTATGTTCGAATCCGCGCGTCAGGAATGCATATCAGGGGGCGGGACGTATTCGCGCAACGGGTCATCGGGAAAAATTTGTATCGGAATCATTCGAATTCGAACACAGCGGCACGCGTCGGCCCGAAAACACACCGGTCGAACGGCCGCCGGTGTAATACGAAAGGACACACGTAATCAGTATCCCCATACATTCATCCAGTTTACGGGGTATTGAAACGGTTTTGTCGCCAGTTTCGCCGGCCATACCATCTCAAGCTTTCCATCGATCCACTGGACCACATACGTGGGCAATTTGTTCTGATTTTTCATCTTGCCGTAGCTGATGAATTTGACCGGCCCGAAAATGGTCATCATGTCGGTTTCTGCGAGCGCCTTTTTTACTTCAGCCCTGTCGAAAGAAGAGCAACGTTTCAGTGCATCGGCGATAACATGGCAGGCGGAGTAGGCCTCTGCGCCGTGATATTCGGTGGGTTTTTTGTATGTTGAAACAAATTTATTGTAATAGTCCATGGCGCCTGGATAGGGAAGCACCTGATGCCACAACGTGGCCGAAATAACGTTTTCAGATGCCACACCGCTGTTCTGAACAAATTCGGGAAGAGTAAATCCGGCGGCCCCTCCGATGAACATCTTTGGCGCCAGTTTCAATTCCATCGCCTGTTTCATGAGAAGCGAGGCATCCATGATATAGGAAATCATGTAAACGATATCCGGATTTTTCTGTTTCACCTGAATCAGCACGGGTTTAAAATCAATTCCGCCGTGCTCGTAGCCCTCTTTCAGGACCACGCTGTATCCAAGCCGCTTACAGGTTTTTTCAAACGATTTTGCTCCCTTTGTGCCAAACAGCGAGTTCTCGTACAGGATTGCGACGGTCTCAGGTTTTACGACCTGCGGCAGCAACGTTTCAATAGCGCCGGCATACTCACTGACCGGTGGATTCAACCGAAAAATGTAATCCCATCCGGAAGCGGTAATTTTATCGGCCGAACCGGTGTTCACAAGAAAGGGCACCCGGTTCTGCTGGCAGACCCCGGCGACGGCGTAGGTCACGCTGCTGCTGTACCCGCCGCCGATCATCACGACCTGATCTTTGGTGATCAGCTTTTCGACCACGGACCGTCCGACATCCGGACGCCCCGTATCATCCTCGATAACCAGTTCCAGTGGGCGGCCGTTGATACCGCCGTTGGCGTTAATCTCCTCCTCGGCCATTTCGAATGACAGTTTTTCAACTTCTCCGAATTTGGCCTGCGGACCGGTAAGCGGCAATACAACGCCCACCTTGACCGGGGCAGCCTCGACACAATGATAACCAAAACACAACGCGATGACACTCAAAATGCAACAGAAGCTGAATAAATGTTTTTTCATTTAATTCTCCTCTTTATGCCGGGTGTTTGCATGCGTTTTTTCTTTTTTACTTTTTTGCTATTAAAAGAATTATAATCAGACAGTTTTTTACTGTCAAGATATAAAATAAACGAGCTTTTAATTGCTGAATTTAATTTAGGACCCTGGAAGGAACAGCACTAATGATATTACTCAACAAGACGACCAGGCCGGTGCAATTTATTGTTTAACGAATCTGATTTCATTTGACATGTTTTTAGATGTCGGAGATAATCTGTGACGATTTTACAATCAAGACCCGTTCCGGAGTCCGCAAACGGATGCGTCGGCCCGGACGGAGATATAACAGCGCGAGGGGTTCATGAGTTCAAAACATTTTGATTACTGGCAGGATCATTCCGTTCACTACCTGACGATGGCAAACAGTTATGAAAAACGTCAAATCCTTCATCACCCGGACGGGTATGGGAAAAAAACCGGTGATTGCGGTGACACGGTCGAATTTTTTCTTCGAGTGAAAGAAGACAGGCTGGAAGAAATCTGCTTTGAAACCGACGGGTGCAGAAACACCAACGCCTGCGGCAATACGATCGTACATCTTGCCGAAAACAGAACCATTGACGACGCCTGGGAACTGACTCCGGAGGATGTCATTGACTATCTTGAAACCTTACCGGAAGAATCCGAGCATTGCGCGGAACTTTCCATCGGCGCATTTTACATGGCCCTGGCCGACCTGACAAAAAATTGAGCTGCCGGAATCAAACACACGGGCTTATCGCCCCGGAAAGGTAAAAAAACGGCACCGGTTGAAAAAAAGTCATCAGGGCATCAGCGGATATCGATCACAAAAACCGGCCTTCTATAAAATCGGCCAGTTCCTTGACCTGATCGAGCCCGAACATCGGCAGATCGATATCCAGACCTGAATCCGTCACCATGGCGATAATATCCGTGCTTCCCTCCTGCCACAGGGGCTGTTGATGGACTGAATTTCGAAATATTTCGATTTTTGGTTTGTCCGCCCGTTTAAACCCTTCGGTGATAACCAGGTCCATTCCTTCAAAATACACCATCAGATCATCCAGCGATTCATCCCGGCTGTCCTTGACCAACCCGATGGTATCCGAGGATTTGAGCATCACCGTATCGGCGCCGGCATTTTTGTGACGCCAGCTGTCTTTACCCTTTTTATCAATATCAAACCCGTGAAATGAATGTTTGACAATGCCAATTTTATAGTTTCTTTTTTTCAACTCCGGAATCAACTTCTCGATGAGCGTCGTCTTACCTGAATTAGACTTTCCAACAATAGACACAACGGGTAACATAGCAAGCACCTCAGCATTCTCTCCATTAACCGACATCTTACAGCTCCCTATCGAGCCGGCCCCTGAGCGATAATTCCCGAATTCCCGGAGGCCATACCATTCAATCACAAATCTGAAATTATAACGGTTCACCCGGCTTGTCAAGCCCGGCTGACCCGAACCCTTTCATTTTATATGGATCCCACGCCTTAAACCCCATGCCCCGTCCGCCGATCGAATCATCCATTGCATCTGCATGTCTCAGATCGTTTTAAATATCGATTAGACTTGACAGCAATATATTTTCATCTATAATCTTTTGAAAAGGTCATTGAAATCTTTCAATATTGTACACTTGAACACACAACTGACACGCATTTCCGGTTCTCATAATCTGGTTTTATCAGCAGGTACTTCGGTTGAACTGGAATCATGACTTACAGGCGACAAAAGGCTCACACGCGCTGCAGTCTTCAGGAGACACTTTTGAAAAAGTTTAGTTTTCTTCTTTTGGCCTTTCTGTGTATTTTCTGTTTATTTCCGGCTTGCAATCAAAGCCGTCAGGCTGAACCTCATTCCAACCATCCCATCGGTTATACCAGTACTGAAATCCTGTTTGGTTCATCGCTTGCGCTTCAGGGGCATGCTGATTTTTTAGGCACGCAGACCCTTCGGGGCGCCATGTGTTACATCAAGCATGTTAACGAAAACGGCGGGGTTCACGGTCGTCAAATCAAGATCATCGCCTATGACGACAGTTATGACCCGCCGCATTGCGTCTGGAACACCCAGCGTCTGATCATCGAAGACCGGGTATTCGCCCTCTTTTGTTATGTGGGTACGCCCACTACCGTGAAAATTCTTCCCATGGTCGACAGCGCGGACATCCCCATACTGGGAATGTTTACTGGTGCCAACGCCCTTCGGGAACCTTTCAACCGAAATGTAATCAACGTGCGGGCATCATACTATCAGGAAACCGCTGCCGCCGTGAAACATCTGGTCGAGGACCTGAGCATCAGAAAAATTGCCGTATTCTACCAATATGACGATTACGGATTCGACGGTCTGACCGGAACCGAACTGGCTCTGAAGGAATACGGCCTGGCCCCGGTAGCCAGCGGATCTTACATCCGCGGAACCCTTCAGGTCGATGAAGCGCTGAACAAAATCATCATTTCAGGCGCCGAAGCAGTTGTCATGATCGGAACATCCAAACCCTGCGCCGAATTGATTCATAAATCGATCAAAAGAGAATTCCAACCGCTCTTCTACACCCCGTCCTTTGCGGGCGCAAAGGCCCTGGCGCAGCATCTGGGGCACGAACCCGGTGCCGTGGTCATCATGTCCCAGGTCGTACCACCGCCGGAAGGGCCGGAACCCAAAGGGCCCGGAGCCGAAATTCAGCCGGGAAAAATGGAATATGTCGAACTGATGAAACGCTATTACCCGGACAACGACCCGAATTTCGTGGGGTTTGAGGGTTACATCAACGCTAAAGTCATGGTGGAAGGGCTGAAACGTACCGGACGGAACCTGTCCCGAAAACGGTTTATCGATGCCATCGAATCCATCAATGATTACACTCTGGGCAATGATATCATTATTTCCTTGAGTCCTACCGATCATCAGGCCATGGACCGTGTCTTTTTCACCCGGCTGGAAAAAGGGAAATTCGTGCTGATCAAAGCGGATTGGACCACGATCAAAAACGCCATGAAAACGCTTAATATCACAGGCCGATAGTCGAGGATGCATGAAGCTGTTTGCAGATATCAGTATTAAAAATAAATTTTTTTTCTCCATCATGACCGTGATTCTCATCATCAGCGTAGCCATCGCGTTTCTGGCCAGATGGATGCTGATCAGCACGCTGACCACCGAGCTGGAAATCCGCGGTATCGCCCTGGCCAGCAGTATTGCCGACAGCAGCAGCGGTTACATCCTGGAAAAAAATTACCCGCAGTTACTGACTCTGATTTATGACGTTCAGCAGGTCAGCGAACGGAAACACCTGGTGGCGTATATTTTTATTACGGATCCGGAAAACAAGGTCATCAGCCACACGTTCACCCAACCGTTTCCCGAACAATTAAGAGTCGCCAATTCCATTCCTCCGGAGCAGCCTCAAAGCATCAAACTGTTGCATATAGGCAAAAAAACCGCCTATGACGTTGCCCTGCCCATCAGAGAAGGCATCTACAGAATCGGAACGGTTCATGTCGGACTTTACAAAAGCCATATCGACACCCTCATGGACCAGCTTCGGTTCATGTTTCTGGGATTTATCCTGCTGATCATCGTTATTGTATTTCTGATCAGCCACAAACTGGCCATGTACATCACGCGCCCCATTTCCAAGTTGATCCGCATTTCCAACGAGCTGAGCCGCGGTAATTTTGACATCCAGCTGGACAACATCATCGAAGGCTGGAAACCCATGGATTGCCCGGCATACGGCAATCCGGATCTTCCCTGCAAACTCATAGAAGAAACCGAATCATCCTCGGGCGATAAGACCGAACAGGCTACCCGGAATCTGCTGGCATGCAAACAGTGCGTATTTTACGGGCGCAGAAAAGGGGACGAGGTAGTTCAACTGGCCAACTCGTTTCAAAACATGATCTGGAGAATCAAGCCCTATCCGCAGCAACTGAAAGAAACCGAAGAAAAATACCGCTCGTTGTTTGACAGCGGTCCGGATCCCATTTTTGTCGTGGATCGGAACTCTCTTGAGATTGTCGATGCCAACCCCAGAGCCTTTGAGCTTTACGGGTATCTCAAAGAGGATCTGATCGGGAAATCCATTCTGGATTTAGGCCCTAAAACCGACAAAGATTATCTGTCGTATTTCAAGGAAGACGAAGATGCCCAGGGTTGCGTTTATTACCCAAAAGTGATTCAATATGGTGAGGATCAAAAGCCTTTTTTCGTCAACGTGCATGCATGCGCCATCAGCTATAAGGACAAGCCTGCCATTATCATCGAGGCCACCGACATCACCGATTTAATCGAAAAAGACGCGCAGCTCATTCAGGCGAGCAAAATGAAATCCCTCGGTGAAATGTCGGCCGGCATTGCGCACGAAATCAATCAGCCGCTGAACGCCATTAAACTGGGAAGTGAATTTCTGGAAATGATGGCCACGGAAAATCTGGATGTGCCTCAGAATGAATTTCTCCGCGTGGTCAATGAAATCAGCAACCAGGTGGATCGAGCAGCCGATATCATCAACACGCTCAGGGCTTTTGGCCGGAAAGACAGTCTGATCAAAGACGAACTGGACTTGAACAAACCTATTAAAGGAGCCGTTTCAACGGTTGGGAAACAACTCGAGCTGGAAAACATCAACATCAAACTGGATCTGTCTGAACAGATATCGCCGATTCTGGGATATGACAATCGACTTCAGCAGGTATTTCTCAACCTGGTGACCAACGCCCGGGACGCCATCACCAAACGGAACAAAAAGGAAGGGCGCAAGGACGGCGGGACCATAACGATCAAGTCCTATCAATACGGAAATAAAGTTTTCGCTGAAGTTCAGGATAACGGGATCGGAATTCCTCAAAGCGTTATGGATAAAATTTTTGAACCGTTTTTTACCACCAAGGAGGCCGGGCAGGGAATGGGCCTTGGCCTGGCCATAACGTACGGCATTGTGGAAGATCATAACGGAGATATTAAAATCTACAGCAAAGAGGGAGAAGGCACTACATTTATTTTAAGTTTTTCTGAAGCTGTTTAATCGGAAAAGGAAAAATTCGCATGAACAAGATACTGATAATTGACGATGAAACTCCGACGCTGACGATGTTTCGTTTTCTCCTGAGTGCTTACGGCTATACGGTACTGACCGCCGAAAACGGTGAGCAGGGTCTTGCCCTGTTTGATCAGGAAAGGCCCCCTCTGGTACTGACGGACATTAAAATGCCGGGGATGGACGGCATCGAAGTGTTAAAACGAATAAAAAAAATCGATCCCCGGACCGAGGTCATCGTCATCACCGGTCATGGGGACATGGATCTTGCCATCAAAGCGCTGAATCTGGATGCCACTGATTTTATCAACAAACCCGTCCAGAGGCAGGCGCTGAACCAGGCGCTCAAACGGGCCGAAGAACGAATGAAACTGGCGCACAACAAAGACCAGGAAATCTCGGTTTCATCAGAAAACAACACGGCTGTAATCCATATTCAGGGGAATATATCATCTCATTCCGAGGCCTGTCTGCAACAGGCATATCAACAAGTCGTTGCCATGGATAAAGACAAAATCCTTTTGTCTTTCAACGAAAGCGCCTCCATCAACGGGGCAGGCATTGCCATACTGACACAGTTGCTCCTGGATGCTCAGCAGCATAATTACAAAGTTCTGGTTTCCGGGCTTTCGGATAATTTTAAAAAGGTGTTCAACATCGTAGGAATATCCAAACTCGTCGAAGAAATAGTTTCCGGCAAATAAGATTTGCATCCCGGAAGCAGACTTTTTTTCAGGTTCAAGAAAGATAAAAATTTTCAAAGACGGCATCGAATTGAATCGTTGCCGGTAACAAGGCAACAGAGTAACAGCGCTCTGCATATTCTTCAAGCTGTCCGCGATACGACTTTGTCTTAAGCTGTAGTGCTAAAAAACCCCGAAACCATGAAAACAGGCCCTAAACCGAAAATACGAAAAAGTTTTCAGGCACAGAAGCGATGGACAACAAACAAACCATAGAATTAAGGGCAGCTCTTGAAAAGAGCCAAAAGGCGCGGGAGGAACTGGAACGCAAGATTTTTTATTTTCAGACCCTGATCGATACGTCCCAGGAAATGATGGGGTTGATCCAGCCGAAGAAAATCATGAATACCTTCCTGCTGATGACCATGGGACCTTTTGGCATTACCCACGGTCTGTCGGCGTTGATCAACACCAAAACCAAGGAAGGTCATATTGCCTGCCGCGGATTTTCAGACGCCGTCGCCACCAAACTCAAAGAAAACATCTTCCAGATATGTGAAGAATATTTTGCCGATACCAACGTACCGGCTGCCCCCGGCCCCCGTGTCAAAGTCATCTCCAAGGAAAATCTCGCCGACCATTCCCTGTTTCCGGACCGTACCCGTATACTGATTCTGTGGACCATCGACGATGAGTACTCGGGGCTCCTGGGATATGGCGGAAAATTTTCAGGACAATCCTTAAGCCGGGATGACATCGACATATTGCAGAATCTGACCAATATTCTGATAAATGTCCTGTCCCATGCGCTCTTCACACGTAATATCCGACAGTTGAACTCCGATCTGAACAACAAGAATACCGAACTTGAAAACGCCTTGAAGGAAAGCCGGCAGGCCGGGAATGAACTGGACAAACGCGTTTTCCACCTTCAGACATTTTACGATCTGAATACCGAACTGATTCCAATTATTGACACGGCCCGACTCATTGACGGTTTTCTACTCACGGCCATGGGCTCGTTGAGTTTGACGACCGGCTTTATACTGCTTTACGACCGGGATGCAAAAACCGTCATGACCGCGATTCGCGGTATGAAACTGGAAGAGCAGATTTCACCGGAAAAGGCCGAACGGTTGTTTTATGAAAGCTTTGAAGCAACCGACCAGAGAAAACTGTCCCCGATGAGTGTCCAGAGAATTAAGAATATGGATATTCTGCGCAAGGACCACTTCTCGCTCACCGCAAATTCCGGACTCATGTTTGTCGTCGATCAGACATTCATGGGCCTCATGGGCGTCGGTCTGAAGATATCCAACACCCCTTTGACTCCGGATGAAGACACCCTGTTGTTCAATATGGTGACCAATTTTATCATTTACCTGAAAAACGCACGAGCGTTTGAAAAAATTCAGGCGTTGAATGACGACCTGGCACAGCGCAACACGGAATTGAAACAGACCATCGATGAATTAACCGAGGCCTTGAACAAAATTACGGTGCTGGAAAAAGCCAAAGCCCAGATTAAAGCCCTGGTTCGAGGAGAGCTTCATCGTATTGGAAAAGTCAAATTATTTGATTTTGTTTTAATTCTGGTTGCCACTCTGTTTCTGGGTTTTTTTTTCAATATGTCCAGCCCGAACGGCATCCCGTTGATTCCGGAATCTTTTTTCAGATCTTCACCGGCCGCCATCAGTGTCACTGAAGCCCAGACCGCTTTATATCAGCAAAACGCCGTCATCATCGATGCCCGGCCCCAGGAACTTTATAATGAGAGTCACATCAAAAGCGCCATCAATCTGCCGCCGGCTCTATTTGATTTTGTATATATGATGAAACTCAACAATCTGGACCCAACCAAGGACCTGATCGTTTATGGACGCACCATCAGTAAACATTATGATGATGAAGTCGCCTGGCAATTATCCCAGCGCGGGCACGAAAATGTCAAAGTATTGAAGGGGGGGCTGAACGCCTGGGGAAAACAGGGATTTTCGGTGGAACCATGAAAACAGGAGATTTAATAAAAAAAATTGTGTTTCACAGATATGTGGCGCTGATTTTCAGACTGTATATCGGCTGGGTATTCATATATGCCAGCATGTCGAAAATCAATTATGCAGGGGAATTTGCCGAAACCATCGCCAGTTACCAACTGGTTCCGTTCTGGACGGTCAACGTCATGGCCGTATTCATGCCGTGGGCGGAACTTATCTGCGGTCTGCTGTTAGTGGCGGGCGTACGGAGCAAAGCGGCGGCAATCTCCATCATGGCCATGCTGATAATGTTTATCTTTGCGATCGGCATCACATTGATACGGGACATTCCCATCGGCTGCGGATGTTTTCACGCCCTGGAAGAACCTATGGACTGGAGCACCCTGCTTCGGGATATCGTCTGGCTGCTGATGACCGTTCACGTCTATCTTTTTGACTCGGCCCTGCAGCTGGAAAAAAAATTCTTAATGAAAATCAAGGACGTCTGACTATGAAGCACTGCCGTTCAGTTATTTCGTACGTTGCGATATGCTGTATAATTATGTTTCTGACTTCCTGCCATCACGGCCCTGACATTTCCGGTACATACAGGGAAGTCAGCCCCATGAATGAAGATTTTTCACTCTCTCTGGAACTGAAACCGGACGGCAACGGCGTCTGGAGCGCCGGTGACGATGTGGTCGATTTTAAATGGGAGGTCAGAAACGACGAACTGTGGCTGCATACGAAATCCGGCGGAATCATCACCGGCCGACTGCAGAACAATAAATTCATTGACATCAGCCTGCCCGGAGTCGGAAATTTTTTTCTGGAAAAAACATTTTGAAATGAATGAGTTAAACGACCGATCTTATTTTTTTGACGCCGGCATATATTTCACCTGTCGCCGATGCGGCAGGTGCTGTACCGGCACCCCGGGCATCGTTTATGTTGAACCGGAAGACATTCGTAATATCGCCGGGTATCTGAATATGTCGGAATCTGATTTCATTGCCGACTGCCTGTACCCCTTTCGAGAAAGTTACAGTATCCGGGAACATGCGGACGGCAGGTGCCTTTTCTACGAAAACGGATGCCGGATTTATCCGGTGCGCCCGAATCAATGCAGAACCTTTCCCTTCTGGTTTAAAAATCTTCGATCGGGGAAAAACTGGGAGGCCGTTTCCCGCCAATGCCCGGGCATCGGCACCGGACGGTTCTTTTCAAAGGAAAAAATCATAGAAATCCTCCAGTCGGCATTCTAACGCGCCCCCCTATTCCGCCAGTTGAAGACGGGCCAGATAGTCCCCGCGGGGAGAACCACCGGAGATTGAACAGTTCCATCCGGAATTGCGGGCATATTCTCTCAGGGTTTCCGGATCAACCTGCAACCATTCAAACGAAGATCCCTTGATGCCCTGGTATTCAAATACCAGCCGCGTTTCCCCAAAATATCGCCCGCAGCGGCGATTAAATTCCTGGTAGGCCAGGTGCACCGGATTTCTCGTTTGCCTCATATCCACCGAATCCATCAGTATCTGCCCTTCGGAGGCTACCAATGCCCGCGCATGACGTAAAAAACGATCCAGACCGGACAGGTTCTTTAAAATCCCCACGCCGTGCATCATGATCAAAAGAGTGTCAAACGAAACATGCTTCATATCAAACACATCGACACATCTCACATCCCGGACCCCGCGTTTTCTCATGATATGCACGGCCTCGGTGCATATGTCGACAGCGCAAACCTGATATCCCAACGCCTGAAGCGCAAGGCTGTGCCGCCCGGCACCGGCCCCGATATCCAGAATACGACCTCGGCTCAAATCGACCGCCGCCTTGTCCGTGGGCGAGAATTGCTCCACATTCTGAAAATAAACATGCATGCAGTGATCGTCTCTGTACCCGTCATCTCTGTGTATGATCAACCGGGCCGAACGGTCTCCGGAAAAATAATCAAGCAAAGCCATTCGATAGGGGGTTATTGAATCGATATTCATGCGGTATCCTCCCGCCCGGCAGGCCATCTATTGTTTACATACCAATTGCCGCGGCATACCGGACCGCTGCAGATTATCCAAAATCCGAGATCAAATCCCCGGAACATTCACCCATGCAGCCAGTATGATCAAAAAGCAGGTTATCAGACAAATACACTGAAATCCGGTCGGCAACGGGCGTGACATTTTCCATTCAAGCACACCGCCGGTCAACCCTCCACATAAAAAGCCCAGTAAATGAGCGGTAATGTCCACGCGGATTCCGGAACTCATGAATCCAAGAAGCGCCAGTCCGGCGGAAAAAGGAACGAGCGCCCGGAATCCAAAACCGGATCGTCGAATTTCTTTGACAAACTGATGGGCGCATACCAGACCCAACGCTCCGAAAACGGCCGTAGAGGCACCGATTGAATTATGCGCCGTCTGGTAACACACGGCATTCAATAAATTGCCCGAAAAGCCGGTCAACAGAATGAGCAACCATCCCATGCCCCAGCCGGCAAAGGCACACACCGCAGAGCCCATCACGGCAATGCCGACCATATTTCCGATCAAATGCAGCGCATCGGCATGGATAAAAAGGGAGGTCACGCACCGGTACCATTCACCCGCAAGTATGCGATCCGCAACGCTTCCGCACATCGAAACAAACGCGTTTGGATCGCCGTTCACCGCAAACGCCATATGCCATACAAACAGGAACACGGCTCCCCACACTCCCGAGACACTAGGATGTAAACCGGTTTCTTCAGGTGAACTGGGAACCGATTCATCGGAATTTTCTTCGATATAGGCCTGAATATTGATAAGAGCGGTATCCATGTCGAGGGCATGCACCCACAGGGTCTGATCGTGATGACTGCCCGTCAATTCATGCTCTATCCCAATGGACCAAAGCACCAGAGAGTAAGTCCGGGCCTGCTCAGGCGTAAGATTGTTTAACGCAACAACCATCATATGACATATTACCGGAGGTGAACCACAGGGTATCAGGGCCTCGACATAAATTAATTGTACCGTATGACGAAAGGCTTGATTATATCTTCGGCCACTTTATTGCCGGCTGCGTCCCGCCCGTTCCCGGCGCATGCCATTGCGTGATCCGGGAACGGGCGGCACTCCGCAGTTAAATTTACGACAATATGGCCGAAGTTAGAATCAAGCCCGACAAGTAAGACGGTTTAATTTATTTATGCCGCGATTCTTAAATCGAAAATCTATTTAAAACGTCTATATATCGACAATGTACACTATATTAAAAACCAAAGGCAAGCTTTCAGAAGCAGGACTTACAGAAACATATTCGTATGTATGGGATGTTTGACATGACATACGATGTGTGCTAGCATTTCAGTGTTTTATCAAGAATTTTTTACCGTATATATTCAGGATCGAGGCCCTTACCGCCCGATTCGCTCGAGACGCAGCAAACGCTGAGTCTCTAAACTGCGATGGTGGGCTCTGCGATCTCTGTGCCTCGAGAGAGCGTAGCGAACGGGCGGTAGAAAAATATTTTTTATAACGGCAATTCTATGAGTATCGGGAGGACGCCATGAAAGACTCCTTGAAACCGGGACTGACGTTCGAATTCAAGTTTAAAGTGCCGGAAAACAAGACCGTACCGAATCTGTATCCGGAAGCATCCGAATTCCAGATTATGCCAAAGGTACTGGCAACCGGATACCTGGTCGGCCTCTTTGAGTGGGCCTGTATTCAGGGTCTGAATCCCCATATCGACTGGCCCGAAGAGCAGACGGTCGGCATCAGCGTCAAGATGAACCATCTGGCAGCCACCCCGCCGGGGCTGACCGTCACCGTCAAAGGGACTCTGAAGGACGTCAAAGGCCGGAAACTGACGTTCGACCTGATAGCGGATGACGGAGTGGAAAAAATTTCCGAGTGCACGCATGAACGGTTTGTCGTCAATGCTGCCGGTTTTAACGCCGCTGTCGGGGAAAAAGCCGCCAAAGCCACTCGCTGAATATTTTGAACCGTTTTCAGGGACTTATCAGCCAGGGTCACAAAAGGAATAAAATCCACAAAGATTGCGCAGGATTTTTGTTCGTCTTAAAGGCGTATCAGAGAGAGCATACTTGTTGCATATGCTCTTTGATGCAACGCTGAAGACAGACGAAAAGACAAACAAGATTGTAAAATTTATTTCTTCCGGGGCCCTTACATGCCGCCAACAAAACAAGAGTTTTGTTACCGTATATATGAGGCCATTACCGCCCGCTTGGCTTGAGACTCAGAGAACGCAGAGCCTCGAAACGGTGTTTGGGTCTCTGCGATCTCCGTGCCTCGAGAGCGCGGAGCGAACGGGCGGTGGAAAATAGCTATCGGTTTTCTAAATACATTATGTATTGCCAACTTCGCCTTATACCTGTATCGTTTTGATCGTAAGAGAAAAAACGCTGAAACAAAACAACCCCTGTAAGGATAAGCCCCACATCCATGAAACATCCATTTGTTAAAATCCTATATGGGAATACCCCCACCGGCCGATGGACACGGTGCATTCTCCTCTTTCTGATATTTTCGCTGCTGTTTACACCTATCGGGTTTTCCCAGGATAAAAAGCCTGAACTTCCGGGCCCGTCTGCCGAATATGAAAATCTGGCGGATTCCATCGACAATACGACCCGGACTGAAAAAGAGCACTACGAACGAATCCAGGACCGGTACGCCCGGAGCAAAGAGTATCAAAAGGCACTGTCCACGGAAATCAACGCCTACAATATTCTGTTGTCTGTCCGCGGCAACCTCCTGCTGCAGCCGCGTGTGCAGATCGAATCCCTGCAAAAAGGATGGGGCGAAATCAAACTGGCTGCGGACAATATCGATCAGCAACTGAAGGAACTTTCTGATGAAGCCGAAGCGGTTGCCGAAAACCTTGAACAGGTCGTAGAAAAATTAAACCTCAACAAAAAACAGCTGTCCGACATCCGATCCGAACCCTCCAAATTTCCAAAGGCCGACACCCTCATCCAAAAGCTTCGTTCCCTGATCCAGGTGCTGACAAACAAGCAAACGCTTCTCAAAAAAACCCAGGATCTTTATCTTGCACAGATTAAAGAACTTGAAGCCGTCAACTCATCCCTGTCGGAACTGGCCGCCAAATTTGACGCCCGTATCAAAGATCAGAAAAAACAGCAACTCTTTCAACGTGAAACCAGCTTGTTTGATCTGGTCAAATGGTCACGCTTTCGCCAGGAATCCCTGCTGACATTTGAACGGATTCTGGAGCTGGGCGGAAAAAAATTCTGGCAAACCGAATTTCGCCCTCTGATCGCGTCGAACGGTGTACAGGCCGTCACCTTTCTGATAGCGTTTGCCGTTACCATCGCGGTCCTGATACGGCTGCGCCATTCCTGTACCCGTCTGCGTCGTGATTATATATCGGAAATCACCTGGCCATGGACGAATCTCGGGCTTAAGCTGATTCGAAATTCTGCGTTATTGCTCGGTATCGCTCTGATGGTTTATTTATTTGCCCAGGCAAAACTCATTTACAACACGGTCCCTGTGATTCGGACGATATACCTGATACTGATGATCGTTCTGCTGACCCGATGGGGTCTGGAATTCATCAAAACCGTCTACGCCATGAATTTACTGAAAATCTCGATCTCTCAGCGTCGCCTGATACGTTACAATCTGGTCTGGGTACGTTTTTTTTCGGTTGGATATGTGATCATGGAATGGCTGATCGGCAGTTCCGGAATTATCCTCATGTCGGCACGGCTCTTTCTGGGGCTGAGCCTGTTGCTCTGGACGTTCGTGTTTCTGAAAACCATTTCTCCCGAGCCGGTCACTGAAAAGAAACCCTGTTCCATGAAACAAAAGGCCGTTCGTCTGGTCCTCGTTCGGCTGCTATACATCGTTATCCTGGGCGGCCCTGTTCTGGATCTGGCGGGATACAGCTCCCTGGCCCATTACTGGTTTGTGTCCTGGGGGCGGACGGTGATCATCGGCTTATGGGGCCTGGTCCTTTTCAAGGCGCTCAGAGAATGGGAAACGCATTTCCAGGACAAATCGACGAAATGGGAACGAAGCGCCCGAAAACCCGGGCACAGTATACAATGGCTGCTCATTCAACTATGTCGGCTGCTGTGGTTTGCCGGAATATTCCTGTCGCTGGTACTCGCCTGGGGTGCCAGACAGACCGTTATCGTCAATATGTTCAAGATTATTCACTACCGATGGGCCCTGGGGCAGATGCGCATCAGCATCATGGGGCTCATTTACGGGGCGATTGTGCTTCTCCTGACCATGACCGGGACCCGTATCTGGCGATATTCAATCCAGGAAAAAATGTTCCGTTACAGCGGTATGGACACCGGTCTGAAAGAATCCGTCACCTCCATCATTACCTATATGATCTGGGCCGTTGGTATCCTCATGGCATTTTATGCCGTGGGGCTGAACACCACCTCCCTGGTGGTGGCTCTCGGCGCCCTGGGTATCGGGCTTGGATTCGGTCTGCAGAATATTTTCAACAATTTCATCAGCGGCCTGATTCTGCTCTTTGAACGGCCGATACAGGTAGGCGATGCGATCGAAATCAATAAAATATGGGGGGTCGTAAAAAAAATCAATGTCCGATCGACGCTGGTTCAAACCTATGACAATGCGTCGCTGATCATACCCAATTCCGAATTTATCAGCGCCCAGGTGACCAACTGGAGCTTCAAGGACATGCGCATCCGGCGCAAAATTTCGGTCGGTGTGGCGTACGGCTCCGATATTCAACAGGTTCGTGAAACGCTGTTGAAAGTTGCCGACAATGTTCCCCGGGTGTTGAAATACCCGAAACCGGACGTGCTGTTCTCCGATTTCGGTGACAGCGCCCTGATGTTTACCCTGCGCATCTGGACCATGGTCGATGAGGTACTGGCCACCGAAACCGACGTCCGGTTCGAACTGAATCGACTGTTTCGGGAACTCAACATTGAAATCGCCTTTCCCCAGCTCGATATTCACATGCGGACAGAACAACCCGGCACAGACAAACCGTCAAACCTCGAAAAGGGTTAATAATCTAAAGCGAGCTGCGCCCGCAACCCAATTCCCATGGAGCTACCGTTACAAAAAACTCTTTTATTTTCTACCGCCCGTTCGCTTCGCTCTCTCGAGGCACAGAGATCGCAGAGCTCCAAATCGCCGTTTCAGGGCTCTGCGTTCTCTGCGTCTCGAGCGAAGCGGGCGGTACCTATATCCGAAAAAAAAAGGGGAGCAAATTTTATTTGCCCCCCTGTCAAGTTTTTCACGCGGATCACGCTTCCCGTTCGGGTTGTTTGTGTTCGCTGATATATTCTTCGGCGGTGGTGGCGGCGATCGCACCGTCGGATGCAGCCGTTATCACCTGCTTCAGTGTTTTCCGGCACACATCCCCGGCGGCAAAGATACCGGGCACACTGGTCGTCATATCCGGATTTGCCAGAACATATCCTTTTTCGTCCAGATCGATCACCCCGTCGATAAAACCGGTAATGGGTGTATAGCCGATAAAGACAAAGCAGCCGTCCACGTCGAGTTTGCCGACTTCACCGGTTTTCCGGTTCCTCACGACCAGATGCTCCAGCAGGTCCGATCCGGCGGCTTCTTCCACGACCGTGTCCCAGACGAACTTGATCTTCGGATTGGCAAATGCTTCTTCCTGCAGGGCTTTACCGGCCCGCAGTTCATCCCGACGATGAATCAGCGTCACGTTCTCGGCAAATTTAGTCAGATAGATCGCTTCTTTTACCGCAGCATCCCCTCCGCCGATAACCGCTACATTCAGATCCTCGAAAAAAAACGCATCACAGGTTGCACAATAGGACACGCCCCGCCCCCGGAATTCCATTTCGTTTTTAAACCCACCGGCCCGCGGGGTGGCCCCGGAGGCTATGATAAGGGACTTGGCCCGGTAGATGTCCTTAGCCCCTTTTACTTCCTTGAGCATGGGCCCGTGGTCGATGATTTCGGAAATGTCATCTTTCAGAAATGTAGTTCCGAACGCTTCCGCCTGTTCTTTCATTCGGGCGACAATGGTCGGACCGGTCGAATCCTGGGGAGCGCCGGGATAATTTTCCACATCGTCGGTGGTCATGATCAGCCCCCCGAATTTCCCTTTTTCAATCAACAGGGTGTCCATTTTCGAACGGGATGCATAAAGCGCTGCGGACAGTCCGGCCGGCCCGCCCCCGATAATAATCGTGTCATATACACGCGCCATGTCAGTCTCCTTTTCATTGTAACTCAGTCCCTGCGGCGAATTAATTAAAACCGCCCCTGTTCCGGAAGAAGCAGGGGCGATTTATAATGCCACAGGTATTAATTCTCGAAAATCGTCTGAGATTCGATCGGGGTCTGCAGGGCGCTCAGGGATTTTTCCAGCAGTTTGCGCCGCGCCGCGCGATCTTCATCCGCCGTTCCCTTGGGATTTCCCAATGGATGGGGGATCGCAATAGCCGGTACGATCCGGTTCGCCCCTACTGTTTTTGAAATGGGTATAATGGTCGCAACGTGTGCAACAGGGATACCGGCCTTGTCAATCATCTTCGCCATCGATGCACCGCATCGAGTACATGTCCCTCATGTCGAAGTCAGAATGACGGCCTGCACCCCGTCGGCGATCATCTCCTCGGCGATGGCATTGCCGAACTTTTCGGCATTGCCGACCGATGTTCCCGTCCCGACGGTCGCATAGAAATAGTCGTGCAGCTTGCCGATTTTTCCTTCTTTTTCAAGCTCCCGCATCATGTCCACCGGCAGAACACAATCCGGATCTGCATTGGCGTATACCGGATCGTATCCGCCGTGGGTGGTGTAGTATTTGTCCGAGGTCAGATCGTCCACGTCGGCAATATCGTATTTACCGAATTTGGTTGCGCTGGAGGATTCGATATGATCCGGGTTCCCGACGGGAATGATGCCGCCGGAAGTCACCAGGGCCACCCGGGCTTTGGACATGTCTTCAACGGCCGCTGAAGGTGTCACCCGATCAAACACCGGCATCGGACATTCGGTTTCAAATTCCTCGCCGTTCACTTTTTTGATCAGCATTTCGACCGCGCGCTGAGAGGCTCGTTTTTCCATCCAGACATTCTGGCGTATGCCTCTGAGCATATAGCCCTCTTCTGCCGGAGAGCCCAGTTCACCGTTTTTGGCAACAAAACTTTTCACCAGCTTCACCAACGAAGGAATGGCTTTTTTCATTCCGGCAGCCGAATCCGTGGTCTCGATCATGTATGCGTATTTTCGATAAATTTCGTAACCCGGATTTTCCGGATACATGCCGGAAATAGTCGGGATTCCCAGCTCAAACGCAACCCCTGCCGATTCGCCGCAGGCCACGCCGTAACGGCCGGCATTGAACGCCGGCCCTGCGATCAGCAGTTCCGGTTTGGCTTCCTCCAGGTACGCTTTGATCTGGCCGGTTACCGTGTCGATATTTTCGCCGAAATAAGAATCCCCGCAGATAATTGTTTTGACGATTTCAATCTCGTCGGCCAGCGCATTCTGCAGGGGCGCGCCGGGTCCGACCGGTCCGTCGACCATCATCGGCGGGGTATCCGCTTTGTCTTCGCCGCCGATCTGGCCGAAAAACTGGTTGATATAATGAACCACTCGTAATTTTGCCATTATCGATACTCCTTATCGTATGTCATTTTGAAAGTATTGCAGGATTAATATGCTCTCGCGGACATTCTGGTAATGCCGACACCGCTGGTGGCGCCCATGATCCCCTGAATTTCGGTAATCATGGTACCGTCTTCTTTCAGCGCTCCGTCAAAACCACCGACGATGGTATTCATGGATTCGGCATGGCCGATGACTTTTTCCATCGGAGGCAGTGTAACCAGAGGGTTGCCGTTTCCGACGCTGACCAGGGCATCCGCATTATCGGTGACGTCAGCAAAGGACTGAGACGCACCGTCACGACCGGGGTATTCGTCCGTCACGATCACGAGTTTGATCCCTTTTCCCTCCAGCTTGTCACAATGCATCATCAGATCGGTATCCGGGTTTCCGTATCCTTCTTCGGATATGATGGCACCCTGCCAGCCCATTCGTGCCGCCAGTTCCGCAGTGTAATTGGAAGATCGGATTTTATCCGCCAGGACCACGTTTTCGTTGGCAATAATAACACCGACAAAGTTGACCGATTTACCGTGTTCCCTGTACAGATCTTCGATAATGGGATTGTTCTGGTGAATGAAGGTGCTGACCTTGTCGCTGGCCGCCACGCAGTTGCCGCTGACCAGTGCGCCGTCCATCACCTCGGTGGGGGAAATGAGGGTGGGAAGAATATTTTTGGCATCCACTCCGTATACCCAGGTGTCATGCAGCAGGCCCTGAGACTGAAGCAGATACACATAACCGACTCTCGGCAGATCCGGGTATTCGTTGACCGCATCGATCAACGGCTTGTGATCGTAGGTAACGATTTCATCCGGCTCAACGTCCCTGCCGACTTCCCCGAGATATACGGCTGCCTTCAGCCCCATCATCCGCAGAATTTCTTCGTGATGATGTTTTTCCAGCCCCTCGGTCAGTTCAGGGTTGACCGCCACGTTGATGGTCGATGAATAGGGAGTATATCTGGCTCCGGGACCGGACATGTCCAGAACGCCCTCCTGGAAGCCCAGGACCCTTCCGACGGTGACCACTGCAACACCCTTGAGAACATGCGTTCTGCCGGACCCGACAATGGTTTCATCCGCCAGTACGCCCGGAAAGATGCCTCCCGGTCCGTCCACTTTGACCCGGGGTTCGATCACGTCCTTACAGGGGATTAACCGAACACTTTCACCGGGACGGGCGATGTCCACTTCCACGGACAGAATATTCGGGTCATCACTGATGGCGGCGATGAATTCATCCTTGTTGATGGTTAGCAATCCACCGTTGACGGCGGTTTCTTCTCCAAATTGAACATCATTGATGTTGATGTTGCCTAATTCCAGTTTCACAATGCTGCCTCCCTTATGTTTGTTCTATTTATATGCATATACGGTAAGTTCAAAGGATGTGATTCTTATCCTTTCACCTTTTCAGTTTTAAGCGGCTCAGTGCACTGTCGATCAAACTGACGTCAATTAACTGATAATCCGTCAGGAGTGTTTGAGAATATCGCGTCAAATCGGATTCATAGGATTGCTTGAACACATTGACCTGACTGACGGCATGTTCGAAAATGCGCAATGATTCATAATCCAGAGGACCGGTTTCCTCAGACAGGATGATACTTCGATAGGGATTTTCAACTGGTTTGACACTGCCGGCAAGGGGGTGGGAAATCAGGCGGTGCCCGGAATGAATCATGTCCCGGGTGGTTTGAATGACATCGTCCAGTGTATTTACGAATTTCAAACGTACAGCTTCGAGCTGTGTTTCTTCAATCCGTGCTTTTCGCATCGGATTGTTTGTTACAATGACGTATTTATCCACCGGTAACCTCATGGGTGCCGAATGGCACAAAATTATAGCCGAAACCTGTTTTTTAAATCCGGAAAAGGTCATGAAACAGGGGGCCGACCTTTGCGGCAACCCCCTGTTTCAGAAGTTATTCCATCAACCTTCAGCTCTGACGGCCTCGGCTTCTTTCCTGATTTTCTCCAGAGATGTCTGAATCTCTTCGCCGTCAACGATCATCTCAACCATTGCCAGCTTTTCTTCATAAAGGTCTTGCGGCAACACGGCTTTTACTACCGGCTCGAGTATGTGATATACTTGGAGTCCCAACTGGACTCCGGCCAATGGACCAGCGAAACTGGGGTCACCCGTGGTCAGCGTTTCCGCTGTAATTTCGAGTCCCTCAATATCGGTCGCTCCCAGAACCACAATGATGTTGTCTCTGCCGAATTCATCGGCGTACTTCATAATGGTTTTCTGGTTGTCGATGGTCATGGCCCCTGCGGCGGTTCAAACAAAACACTCCGTCACCGAGTAAACAACATCGCCTCCGGCAGCCTGGATCAGCTCGACGATCGTCGGTCCGGCAACGCCGTCACGTTCGCCGAACACTATAATCTTTTTCCCGTTAAACATATGCTTTCACCTCCTTTCGCCCTCATTTCAAAAATATGGAAACCATAAGCGGTTTATATACGCTTACAACGTTACGCAGCCTGTGGATTTTTCTCCAGCACAAACGACATGCCGTCGGAAAGGTGCGACATTCGTCCTAAAAACAGGCTGCCTTTTGCCAGAAACTGGGCGCGCTGCATGGTACCGGCCTGCATGGCGTCAATCGCATGCCCCAGGAACGGTACCGCTGCCGGGATGTGCCCCTGGGTGGGAGAAAATCCGGGCATACCGTGTTTTTTCACGAAGTTCATCAATTCTTTTTTCTCGATTTCCTTGTTCATCACGGCCAGCGCGGCGATCATCCGATAGTTGTTCAACGGAACATTACCGCTGCCCTGTGGCTCGGTCACTTCGGGATTGTGCATTTCCGTCGAGAATTTGTCGACGTCGGACAACTTCAGACCGATTTTTCTAAGCGGTTTGACGGTCAAAGATTCCATGATGGCCTGCTGAGCGGCCCCGGAACCGATATCGTGAATGCCGATGCTGTCGGTTCGGATAATCGGATTGGCCCCGTCGTCTTTGGTGATCAGAAACGCTTCGGCACCCAGAATATCCTCGAGAATCGGCATGTCGTGTTTCAAATGCCCCTGGTATTTCATGCCCAGTTTGGCCATGCAGCCCCCGCCAAATACGACCACGTTGTCAAAAATTCCGCTTTTCACGAGACTTGCGGCATGGACAATGGCATAGACCGGACCGGCGCAGAACGCCTTGACATCCGACCCCGTGGCATTGACGCACCGGCACATTTCACCGACGGCCTTGGCCAGGTTTCCTCCGCCTCTCTGATAGCGATCGCCGATGGCCTCTTCAGAGCTGCTCATGATGTAACCGACATCTTCCGGCTGGAGGCCGGTATTTTTCAGCAGCTGGCGCACAGCGATTCCGGCCGTTGCCTTGGTCAGAAGATTTTCCATCAGCACTTCCGCGGACAGTGCCTGATCCACCTCATGGTGACGATGAAAACACCCGATACATTTCTGATTGAAAAACAGCGGAAGAGAATCTTCGGTATCGATTTTTTTCTGGATATTTTCGGGAGAATGGCCGGTTTCAAGCCTGGCAGAATCAATTTCGTCAAAAAGGGGGTTCTGCTCAATGGTCTCTCGCAGGTGGGGAAGGAAGCTTTCGTCGATCCAGACCAGATCAAATTCATCGGATATTTTCAATATAGCGTAAAATTCGTCTTCCGGGATCATCCTTCCATATTTGCTGGTCTGAGAGGCTTCCGGTATCGGATGTTTAAACCAGGGATTCCCGATCTCATGGAGTTTGTCCGGATGAAGGTTGCCGAGAAAGGCCTGATTGGGGGCATACGATACGGCATCTTCAAATTTCCGGGTATGTGCGGTCAATTTTCCCAGCAGTTCCGGATCGGACTGAATATCGCGCTCAGGCTTGGACCCGTATCTGATAAAATCCGGTACATGGATGATGTTGTAAGCACATCCCTTGACAACTACTTCACTCATGGTATTCACTCTTCTTTCACTTATGTTGTTAGGCGTATTGTTCGATAAAGGCTTCCACCTTTTCCGTCAGCTCTGCGTCGGTCATTTCGCCGCTGAACCGGTTGACCTCTTCTCCCTGCTTGTACATTAGAAATGCCGGCAGGCTCATCAGTCTCATTTTCATGCACAGCCGTTTGTTTTCTGCGGCATTGAGCTTGGTGAACTTGACTTTATCCCCGTATTGCTCTTCCAGTTTTTCCATGGTGGGCATCAGCTCGAGACAGTTGGTGCATTTGGGGCCCCACACGTCTACGATTACGGGCAATGAAGTGTCCTCGATTACTTCCTGATCATAATTTTCCTTGTGGACTTCTATCATGATAATCCTCCTTGGTTTTGTCATCCCGATACAGTGTCCACCCGGCGGCGCGTGTGGTTCCGAATTTCGGGCTGTCTTGAAATTTCAATCCGCAGGGACCGTTTAACCGCTTACGAATTAACGGCTCTGAAATTCAAAAAAACGACGATTTCGGATAGACGCTTTTTCTTTATTAATTGTGGACACTATACCTTAAATATTATGAACGCTGTTATCAATTAAACGTGTGTATATTATCAGGTATATGCTGATACTTATAATTCGGGACTATAATCCGATCCGGCTGTCCGAAAGCCGCATGAAAAGTGATTCACGCAAGAATTTACGAAAGGTTTTTTAATGCGAAGGGATATCAGGATTTTTTTTCAACACCACCGGTCTGACTGACCCACACACCGACAAATACCACCAAGGATGCAATATATTGAAGCGGTGTTAAACGTTCTCTCAAAATCAGCCAGGCAAAAAACAGGGTCAACGCCGGAATCAGATTGATGAAGGCACAGGCCTGACCGGCGGGTATCCGGCTGACGCCGTAACTGTAGAGTCCATAAGCGCCCAACGATATGAACGCGCCTAAATAGACAATAGAAATTACCGGAACCGGCTCAAAACTTGTGGGCAGGCGGGTAGACGGTAAAAACAGAATCGCACCAAAAAAAAGCATCCCCACGACGGCCTGCATGGCCGTTAAAAACAACGGCGGATATCGTTCCGACAGACGTTTCAGAAGAATCGTATACACCGTGGCGCATGCCATCGCCAGGAATTCAAGGAAATTACCAAAGGCCGGGTGCGGGGCGTACGCGGATGATTCACCGGCGATACTCAATCCGCAGGCCCCGAGCACCGCAATGGCAAATCCGCCGGCGGCTTTAGACGTCAGGTGTTCCCTGAGAACGAAAAAAGCGGCGACCGCCACCATCAGCGGCAGCATGGCCGTTATCATACCGGCCTGGGATACCGTTGTATTTTCAATGGCTTTGGCCTCGAGCACAAAATACACGCACGGTTCACTGAGGGCCATCAGCAGCAGCAGGCGGATATCGCCTTTCCGATAACTGATTTTTCCCCTGAACCCGGGGATAAACGCCAGAAAGCACAAACTGGCCGTCGCCATTCGACCGAACATGACCACCATGGGGTCGTAATATTGAAACGCAATCTTCAGGGCGATAAAGGAACTGGCCCACAACACCATCGCCAGCGACAGGCTCACCGTGGCCGGAACGTCCATTTGTTTTTGAGGGTGTTTTACGGGGTTCATACCGTGCTTTACCTGTGTATGAAAGTTCAGCTGATGGCATAAAAGTCAAAAACCGGTCTATAACACCGTTCAGGCGGGATTTAAATTAAAAACGGATGTGGGAAAAAATCGTACACCATAATTTCGATTTGAGAGGCACTCCGTAAGTGCAATTAATTCTCACGCAAAGGCGCAAAGAAATTTCAGTGCCACTCTGCGCCTTTGCGTGAGAAGGGCTTGATTCCAACTTCGGCCAAATTGTCGTAAATTTAACTGCGGAGTCCCGGCCGTTCCCGGCGCATGACATTGCGTGATCCGGGGAAAAGATGCCGGCGCCATGATGCGTTAAGAAGCGCAAACTGTTTGAGGCGCGGCGAGTTTTTGCGCTTTAGCATCATGGCACCGGCATCCCCCGGATCGCGCCGGCAAAGCCGGGAATGGGCGGGACGCAGCCGGCAATAACGTGGCCGAAGATATAATCAAGCCCCGTGAGAATTTTAAACAGCTCGTATGACGCCGGTTCTCAAATGCGGACATACTGAACGCTGTTGCCGCACGAGTCGAGAAATTTTTCAAAATCCTCGTAAGCGATCGTCACGGTCGCCGTATTGACATTCGGATGAAAATTGATCTTTTTAGCGGCTTTCAGATCCGAATCCACCACCACCTTCACCTCGTGCTGCTCATCATTGATCAGGCCGAACGGGGATACGGCACCGGTTTTCAGGCCCAGATAGGTTTCCAGTCGCCCCTCGGACGCAAAACTGAGTTTTTCCCCGACAACCTTTGCCAGACCCTTGAAATCCACTTTTTTCGAATCCTTCATAACCACCAGATAATGGGTCTTGCCCTTCTGGTTTTTCATGAACAGATTCTTGCAGTGTACCCCGGGAATTCCCTTCCAGTATTTTGCGGCTTCATCCACCGTATAGACCGGAGGATGTTCATGACGCTGATATGAAATGTTCAACTGATCCAGTGTGTCGTAGACGTTCTGTTCGGTTTCGGTCGGCATATATTCTTAATCCTCCTGTTTCAATGATTCAAATGCGCCCGCCCATAAAGAAGGCGCCAACGATCCGTTTTCATTTACAAAAAAACAAGGCAGGTGACACGGCCTCTCAGCCCGCCACCTGCCTTTATACTATGTCTGTTTAAGATTGAAAATACCTCAGGTAAATTAGGCTTCTACCTTTTCAGTCTCCAGTCTCGGCTGAATACCGAAGGTCAGATTACTCACGATGACATAGGTGAGAACTCCGACGATATCACCGGTCAGCGGGGCAATGACCCATCCGAGGTCCGTTCCCAGCAGCAGCGTTCCGGCCGTAGCACCACCCAGGAGCATGGATGCGATGGCGCCGTAGCCGTTGCCTTTCCAGAAAGTCCCGACCAGGATCGGTCCGATCAGGCAGGCCTGAAGCGTTCCGGTCCCGAGAATACCCATGAAGTTCAGGAAGAACGGCGGTGCATACAGCATCATGATAAAACCGATAAGCCCCAGAACCACGACACAGATCCGGTTGATTTTCAGTTTGGATTCCGGACTGAATTCCCGATCACCGTAGAAGGCCAGCCGAAGATCGTGAGACACGGCTGAAGAAATGGTATGCAGCAGAGAGTCAGCCGTGGATTTCATGGCAAACAGGATACATACTGTAATAATACCGGCCAGCGCAGGATGAATAAAGTTGGCCAGGTACGTCGGCATGGCCGTGTCCGCGATTTCCAGATTGGGCATTTTAACTTTCATATAAAGACCGACCGCCGGAATCAAGCTGAGAATAATGGCGAATACGGCAGACATCAGCCCCACCTGATGGAACTTGATATCTTTTTTCATTGAGATAAAGCGTACGCACATGTACGGAAGCACTGCCGCAAACATGAACGCGTAAGGAAGAATAAAATACGATGCGGCCTTAAACCCGCCGTATGGTGTCGAATCCGGTGGATTCAGCAGCTTGGGATCGATGACGTTGAGCTGATTCACGAGCTCACCGATACTGATGTCACTGAACATCTGGAAACACACGACCAAGGTGGCAAACATCATACCGCAGATCATGACCGTATCGGTCCATGCCACGGCCTGAAGGCCGCCAAATGTGGTATAGATAATGATCATCAGAATAATGACAAACGCGGCCCAGTTCAGCGGAATCCCGAGCCATTGTGCGGTCAGCAGACCGACGGCCTTGATCTGACTGGTCAGAAACACCAGCAGCAGCAGCACGGTAACAATGGCTGAAACAGCCTGAATCGCGTTTTTCATTTTCCCCGTGCCGTGATGCGCAGCCATGTATTCGGGAATGGTAAGGCTTCCCACCTGATTGGCCCGCTCTCTCAAAGATCGGGCAAAAAACATGGCGGCAAACGCAATAGCCGGCGCGAAAAAGAAATTGGCGAGAAGCTCGATGGCACCGTAATGATAACAAACCCCGGGCGATCCGACAAAACACCACCCGCTGTATCCGGTCGCAACGATTGTACATGCCCCGACAAAAGGCCCTATGCTTCGTCCAGCCAGGAGAAAGCCCGCTTCATCCGTGTCGCTGGCCACCCGGCTTGATTTGATGCCCAACCAGATCATTTCCGCACAGGCCAGAATCAGTATTACCCAGTTTACTATTGTCCACATACAGTTTGGTCTCCTATTGTTGTTTCTTCGTCAATTCGTCGTTTTCAACGACCGGGGCGGGCTGAAAACCACCGCCCTCTTGAACATTTTTTTGGAAGCTCATGTCTTCCGGGTTCATAATCAATGCTGATGAGTTCGTAAAAAATCTGATTTGAATTTTTCAGGCACAATCGGTTGTGACTTTCCGGCATGAAAACACCAAAATACTGTGACTTTTTTTCATATTTAGACCTTTTACAAAACCGTCAGTACTACTTGTCGTCGCTGTAGCCCTTGGCTTCACGATAAACATAATTAGCGATCGCTATCGCCAGAAGCCCCAGGTTAGCAAGAATGAAATGGTGAAGTAACCATGAATCAAAAAACATTCCAAATTCCTCCTTTGTTATAATTAATTAACATACGCCTAACTCTCTCAAGCGTCATACCGGGCAAAAAGCGAAAACAGCCCCCGCAAATCTGCATCGGCAGACATTCTGATATACCCTCCCCTTTTTAAGAGGCATTTTTTTATCCCTATCGACAATGGCCTTCGGTTCGGCGAAAGCAATAAGTTCGGACAGATCATACACCCATCGCATCGGAAGCGGCCGACATGACGACATGTCATCATGCAACAAAGACTGATGCCGGGGAATATTTCGGAACGGAAAAGTAATGCAGCATCCGGAACGATCATTTGCATGAACCGAACGAACGCCATGCCACCTGCATTTCGGATGTAATGAGTAAACGGAAGTTAAATTTGGAGAAGAAATTTCACTATTGATGGAGCAGAATGAATGCCCGGCATGAACGCCTGCCGTACTTCGATATGCTGCACTGCGGTTTTTGACATGTCTTCGAACCGTCCGGAATACGGATACAACCCAAAAAACGATTCGTTTCACGATCTCCATTATCGACATGGTATCTCCTTCCAGATCTTGGTGGACCATATCGTACGGATGATCGGCAGATAGACATCTTTTTTTACCGGCCGGGCATAGAGACTCAAAAAGCCGGCCCTTGACACAGACGGTTTCCTGGCACAAAGTGTCGAACAGATACTTTTAATCAGACTCATAATGCAGATCAGGATAACCGGTACGGCTTTCCAGATCTTGGTGGACCACAGCGTCCGAATAATCGGCGTGTATATATCGCAGGGACACTGGATCTTTTTAATGGTGGTTGTATAGGGATCTGATTCTTTAAGGTTCAAGACCAACTCCTGAAAAATGGCTGACTTTTTAACTCATTTTATGGTGTTTATTCTGATGGAAAATCCCGTGAAATGCAAGCGCCTCAACCATGAAAATACCATGTATGTTTCATCAGGTAAAACCTGACATTTTGAGATCATCAAACCATGAAACCTTCTGACTTACGAGTAATTCAGCCACCTCTTTGCGAATTTCTCCAAAGTCTATGCCAAAAAAGTCCTGTCTATCGTCTGATCCTTATAAAAAGGGAAACGAACGGAAATTTTACCAATGGATGTTTCTACTGAAGTGATTGAAGATATGTTTTCAGATTGACTTTATGATTAATAATCCCTAGTTTTTTACGGATATTATGCCGATGAAACTCCACGGAACTTTCCGAAACATACAAAAGTTCGGCTATTTCCTTGTTGCCTTTGTCCTCTTTGATCAGGTTGGCGACCTGTATTTCCCGGGGGGTAAAATTCATATACCGGGCCGACAGCTTTCGTGCAAACGGCGATACGATGCTGTTGAGATTGGACCGCAGAATATCGACATAGGATTTCTGCATATCGGGGGACCGTGTTGTCTCCAGCTTGTCCAGATACGGGACCACCAGATCCCGGATATTGAACAGTATTTTTTCTTCCATATCCGACTTGTCCGCATTCCGCTGTTCGAGAAGCACCCGGAGGGCAGTGTTGACTTCTTCCAGGTTCCGGGATTTAAGTTCAAGTTCGTTTTCACGGCGGAGCAACTCCTGCTCGGCCGTCACCCGATCGGTAATATCCACATAGGTGACCAGGTGCCGCTCTTCGGCCAGATGAACGATGCGAAAGGATATATGTTTTTCCTGCCCGTCCCGGCATCGGACTTTACCCTCGGAGGGCTCCACGTCCTCATCCAATTCCGATCGTCTGACGGCGCTTTCCCACATTTCGAAGGACTTGCGACGATACGCCTTGTCCGGATACGCTTTTTTAAACCAGTCGTCGGGGTTGCGGACTTCCTCCAGCTCATATCCGAACATTTCTTTGAATTTAGGATTCACGTAATGCGCGGTTCCATTACTGTCCATGATGGTCAGGCCGAACGGGGCGCTTTCCACCAGAGACCGGAACATCCGCTCGTTTTTCTGCATTTCCAGCTCAGCGCGCTTTCGACGGTCAATGTCCACGTGAGTGCCGATCAGCTGAAGCGGTCGGCCCTGCGAATCCTTTTTTGTGACCCGCCCATGCCCCAGAATCCATTTCCACTCGCCGGCCTTGGTCCGGGCGCGATATTCTGCCTCGTAAGCCTGGGTTTTCCCTTCCAGGTGGTCCTGCAGCCCCTGCCGGACGGAAGGCCAGTCGTCCGGATGGGTCAGTTCGTCCCACTTCTCAGAAGTGGACCCCAGTTCATCCAGTGAATAACCCAGCATCTGCGCCGAATACTCGGTAAAATTCATTTCACCGCCCACGATGTCAATAACCCAGAGCCCCTCATTGGCACCTTCCAACGCCAGTTTCAGACGGTTTTCACTTTCTTCAAGGTCCCGGGTGCGGTCCTTGACGCGCTGGTCCAGTTCACTGTTCAACCGGTTCAGCTCCGCGTTGACCCGCTTGAGTTCGAGCTTCGCCTGTTTTTTCAGAGTGACGTCCACTGCCTTGACCACCTGAAAACCGGTCGACCGGCCGAGATCATAGATTCCGAATACGGTAAACTCCACGAACAGCTGCCTGCCGTCCTTTCGGGTGACGATCAATTCAAATTCCCGAAGATTGACATCGCCCCGGCGTACCTTTTCCGAAATCTTCCGGGCAGCGGCCTTATAGGTGGGATCCGGGTACAGGTTGTCGAGCCAGGCATTGACATCGGGCATCTCATCGTGACTGTATCCGGTCAGGCGCTGCATGGCGTAATTATATCGAATAATATCGCCATCCGCAGCGTTTCGAATCAGAGTCGGGATGTTGCTGAGCGAATACACGTCCCAGATTCGATGAACATTATCTTCTTTCAAGCGGTTTTCGAGTACCGTAACTTTTCGTTCCAGTTCCTCATAGGTTGGTTTTTCATTCATATATTTATTACTCCTGTCAGGGCCGCTGCCAGGGCCCTATCCGTCCGAATACATGATCGATACCGGTTCATTTAAAACAGGCCGTAAAAAAATATCACCATTTTCATCCCCTCGGTCGTTTTTTCGGAACCATCCACATCAACACCAGACCGCAGGCCGCCATGAGCGCGTTAATCAAAAACGCCCGGTCGTATGCGCCGGAGACATCGCAAAGAATCCCGGTAACCCAATGGGTCAGCACCGCCCCGCACCCGTAAAAGGGGGTCCACGCGCCAATGACCGTGCCGATTTGCCTTCTTTCAAAATAATCACCGGCGCAGGCGCCATAAAGCGGAAACGTCACCCCGAACGACACACCCACCAGGGCAATCAGAAAATACAGAAGCGGCTGCACCCCCCCCCATATCAATATCCCGATCAGCGACACGGTCAGGCATGCATTTGAAACAATGATCATGCGCCGTCGGCCCAGAAGATCCGACATCGGCATCAACATCAACACCCCGATCATCTGGCCGATCCCGTGCAGTGTCGCGAGAAAACTCGCTTTTTCAACCGGCAGCCCGACCTGCATTCGGGCGTAATCCACCATAAACGTGGTAATGCCGTACACACCAAAAGAAACGGCAAAATATGAACACCCGATCAGCCAGAACCGCCGGGTACGAAACCACCTGGGTCCGGTACCATTTGTGGAAATCTCGGAAGTTGTTTCGGGAAAATCATTGAAGGAACTGCCGGCGCCCCAGGGACGACACCCACAGGACTCCGGAGTTTCCCGGATCATGACGGCGTTGACGAACATGAATCCCAAGGCTGATGCGGCCAGCGTCATCCAAAGCGTTCGCCACCCCCAGACGGCCTGAAACCAGGGGAAAATTCCTCCCAGCACGGCAAACCCCAACCCGTAACTGGCAGACAGAATTCCCAGGGCCAGTCCACGACGCTGCGGGGCAAACCAGCGCTGAACCAGCGCCAGCACGGGAGTCCACATCCCGGTGGCCCCCAACCCGGCTATACCGTAAAACAGGCAGGCAGATCCGAGCGAATGTGCCGTTCCCATAAACCCCAGGCCGATGCCTAAGACAATCAGGCAGACCAGAATTACCCGACGAACGCCAAACCGGTCGGACAGCCAGCCGGTCAGTGGACTGAAAGCGATATAGGTCAGCAGGTAGGCATTATAGATCGTTCCGCCGTCGACCCGACGCAACCCGATCGATCGTATCATTTCAGGAAATATAAGGGTATAGCCCAGCCGACCGGAATAATTGATCAGCAGATCACAGAAACAAACGGTTAATATGACCCATGCCCAATGGAGATGGAAGCGTTGTGATTTCAGTAACGAACGAGTTGTGTTTTTCACGTGAAATTCCGATAACGACAATTTTTGCTATTATACGTATGTTTTCGTTAATTTTCAAGCCGTGTCGCACCAATAGCGAAGATGGGGGAATTTGCACCCGGCCGCTCACTCAAATAACCGACGCAACTGCCCGACATGGTCAAAAATAAAATCCGGCTGAATCTCGTTTTCCAGATCCGATTCCCTGAATTCACCGGTTTTGACCAGCACCGACGTCAACCCGGCATTCCGGGCACCCACAATGTCGGTTGACACTTTGTCGCCTACCATCAGAACACGATTCCGCTCAACGCTCATGGTGTTCATGATCATATCGAATACATAGCGGTTGGGTTTTCCGACGTAGGTGGCGGTGACACCCGTGGCATCCTCCAGCATTCGGCCGTAGGCACCCACCGTCAATTCCACACCGCCCAGACTGGCATCCAGCCTTTCGGTAATCATGACGATCAGTTTAGCCCCCCCGACCAGCAGTTTGGCGGCCTTGTTCATTATTTCAAACCGGAAGTCTTCCCGATAATCGCCCAGGACGATATATTCCGGATGTTCCGTATCCTGAACAAATCCGTTAAATTCTTCAAGGCCCTCCCGCTTCAGCATCACCCAGCACGACGCGGGATTCAAGGTTTCCAGATATCGGGCAGTGGCAAATGACGCCGTGATGACCTCATGTTCATGAAATGTTAAACCTTTGGCGTTGAGCTTCTCACAACAGGATTTACGACTCTTCAGGGTACTGTTGGTCAATATCCGGACCTCGATTCCCCTGTTTCTTAAAAAATCCAGCAACTCCACCGCCTGGGGATATACGCTCCCCTGATATTCCAACACACCGTTAATATCAAATATAACACCCTGATACGTACCACTCATTTCCTGCCGTCTCCGTTTCCGACCGGGCTCAGGCTACCGGAAAAAATAAATTATTCCTTCCCTACCCCATACCCGACTGTTTTTCCCTTAAAAATCCATTTCTCGATAACCGCTGCCAATTTCTTTCACGCACTCAATAAGAAAGCCGCAACACATCGAATCTACGTGAAGTGTTGCGGCTTGAATCATTATTATCCGGATTGAAGCATATAATGTAAACAGTCAGAGGACAGGTACCGCCTCCTTACCGTTCCGCCCATCCGTGGCATTGAATCACAGCCCTTTGATCATGATAGCGGCAACGGCCGCAGGAATGATATACACCACCAGAGGCCTCCACGCACGGTTGATCCGAATGATCCCGTGAGATCCCTGATTGCTTTCTTCCATGAAATTGCGAAATTTCCACTTATAGGCCGTATACACCGAAATCAGCAAAGCACCTGCCGGCATCAGAATATTTCCGGAAACATAGTCGGCAAGGGCAAAACAGTTTTTACCGAAAAACGTCACATCACTCCACGGGCCCTGCGACAGTATGGACGGAAACCCCAGAAACAGCATCAGGCCCAGGGTCATCCAGGTAGATGATTTTCGACTCAAGCGGAACAAATCTGCAAAGGTGGACGCCACGGCTTCCAGATATCCGATGCCCGAGGTCAATCCGGCCAGCACCACCAGGAAAAAGAACATGATTCCGAAAAATCGTCCCAGCGGAATTTTGGCAAACAGGACCGGCATGGTTTCAAATACCAGGCCGGGTCCGGCTTCCGGAGACATACCGAACGATGACAAAGCCGGGAAAATGATCAAACCACATATAAACGCGATCAGGGTTACCAGTGATACGATGATCGAAGAATCCGCCGGCAGATCGGAATCATCGCTCAGATAACTGCCGTAAATAAAGGCGCACGCCACGCCGATCCCCACGGCGAAAAATGCCTGCCCCAGCGCCGCCAGAACGACTTCACCGGTAATCTTCGTAAAATCCGGAGTCAGGTACCACTTCAGCCCTTCGGTCGAACCGGGAAGGGTCAGCGACCGGGCCGCCATGACAATAATCATGACAAACAGGGCCGGCAACATGGTCTTACAGGCTTTTTCAACCCCTTCTTTCAGACCGCGGGTAACGATCACCCCCAGAATGACCAGCATGACTACAGTATACCCGGTTACCTGGATCGGGTTGGACGAAAAGGATTTAAAGGCACCGGAGGCGGCCGCCGGCGTGATATTATTGAACTGCCCCGCAACCATTTTGACCAGGTAAGCGGCCATCCAGCCAAGAATCATGATGTAATAGGACATGATCAGAAGCGAAGCCAGAACGCCCAGCCATCCGATCAGCACCCAGGGACTGAATTTTTTCCGGGTCAGCAGTTGCATGCCCTGAACGGGATTGAGCCGGGTTTTTCTACCCAGGCTGATTTCCGCAACAAAAAGAGGAACACAAATCGCAAAGCAAATCAGGATATAGACAAACAAAAACGCTCCACCGCCATTGACTCCCACCATGTAAGGAAACCGCCACACGCTTCCCAGGCCGATGGCAAATCCGGCAGTCGCCATTATAAAGCCGAACCGGCTTCCCCAGCTTTCTCTATTGTCAGCCATCGCTTTCAACTCCTCAATCAATAGTTCTCAAATTCAATTTATTACTGGTAAGAAAAATTCTGATTTCACACACAAAACCGGGGATACGAATCGCTCCGCACCCCCGGTTCATTAAATCCTGTATGAGCTGAAATTAAAGTGCGTTATCAGCTTCCGAGAGTCGCGACCATAACCGCTTTAATAGTGTGAATTCGATTTTCCGCCTCGGTAAAAACAATGGACGCCGGAGACTCGAACACTTCTTCGGTTACTTCCATGCCGTCCAGACCGAACTTCTGGAAAATTTCCTCACCGATAATGGTTTCACGATTGTGGAACGCCGGCAGGCAATGCATGTATTTTACGTTGGCATTTCCGGTCAGATCCATCGCGCGCCGGTTTACCTGATAGGGTTTGAGAAGATCGATTCGCTCTTTCCAGACTTCATCCGGCTCGCCCATGGATACCCACACATCCGAGTAAAGGAAATCACAGTCTTTTACACCTGTTTCCAGATCATCGGTCACGGTAATGCTCGCACCGGTTTCTCTGGCGATCTCACGGGCCTGTTTTACCAGATCTTCGGAAGGCTGAACCGCTTTCGGCGCAACGGAACGGAAATCCATTCCCATTTTCGCGGCACCAACCAGCAGGGAGTTGCCCATGTTGTTCCGGGCATCGCCCAGGTATGCAAATTTCACCTGGCTCAACGGCTTGTCGCTGTATTCCATCATGGTCAGAAAATCCGCCAGCACCTGAGTCGGATGATATTCGTTGGTCAGGCCGTTCCATACGGGAACACCTGCATATTTTGCCAGCTCCTCCACGATATCCTGGCCGAAGCCGCGATATTCGATCCCGTCATACATATGCCCCAGCACCCGGGCGGTATCTTTCATGGATTCTTTTTTTCCGATCTGCGAACCCGTCGGTCCGAGGTAAGTCACATGCGCACCCTGATCATAGGCGGCCACTTCAAACGCACAACGGGTTCGGGTCGAGGCTTTCTCGAATATCAATGCGATGTTTTTACCCGTCAGCCGGGGCTGCTCGATGCCGGCGTATTTTGCTTTTTTCAGGTCCCGGGAAAGATCCAGAAGAAACTTGATTTCCTGCGGCGTAAAATCCAGAAGTTTCAAAAAATGTCTATTTCTTAAATTGAATGCCATGATAGTATCCTTTCCTTATTTGAAAAATTTTTTCTTGAATTTCATATTTAAAAACCGACCGGAAAGCCCTGCCTTTTTTAAACCGCGGGGATGACAGGATCAAATTACGGCCGGTACGTTTACGCAAGTTATATGAAGCCCGGCGTTCCTGTGGGACTTTTTTTATATCCCGCTCAGGCGAACGCTTTTTATGAGGCGGAGCAGCCCACACAATTGGGTTGAATTATAAGGACGTTTGTTCCCAGGAATGCTCAGGACGGCAGTTGGTTCAGCCGATGCCGGGGCTTGTCGATTTCAGGAACTCATCCCGGCACATCATTGTTTTGACACGCTATATCATGAAACAGATCTACATTTCAATATATCAAGTGTTGCGGAGGAAATGTGAAATCAAGATTCTGCGCCCGCAGGAGTCACTCATCAGGTTTTGGGCTTTATACCGTCCTTGAACGGGGCATGGTGCAAAATGACTTTGGCAGAAATCAATGCGACCTGTTACATTCACCCCCCGGGCGTTTTTATCTCGGCTTCTCGAACTACGGCGCCGATGAATTTGCGCGCCGCAGCTTCATACATTCCCTCCGCAACACATATTGCGAAAATCTATCGCGCAGGCGATCGGTGTGCTGAAAGCCTTTCAACCGATGCGCCCCGCGGATGTTATTTACCGGTGTTCAAGGAAGCCCGCTTCTTTCGAAGCGGGCTTCCGGCGATCTTTTCGCTGATCGCTTCGGGGGATAAAAGAATTAAATTACCGTATCTCTATTTTCCCTTATTACAGACTTTCCAGGTAGCCTTTGGGATATGGGCCGTCCCACTCAATCTGTTTCGGGAAATAGTCTTCGCAGGTACCTTCGCGGTATACGTCTGCGGTAGAGCAGTGCAGGCCGCCACCGAACGCGTACACATCACGGAACGGTACCGGAATCACCTCGAATCCAAGCCCGTCGAGCTGCTCCATCACGTTGGTTTCGCTGGATTCCACACAGACGGTCTTGTGGTCGATGACCAGGCAGTTCATGGCCAGCCACACACTGGAGTAACACAGCGGCGGCGGAGTCTTGTGAACCGGACGTGCCGCGTCAATGATCTGCCAGTCATTGATCTCGAAAATCTTTTTCAGCGGCTCTGCCAGTCGACGGTCCGGATTGTTGAAGATCAGGCCCGGTCGAAGCGGAACGAAGGTCGCATCGATGTGAATCGGGAACGCATCTCCGGGGAAGTTCAGTGCATGAACCCGGTGGTTGGGGAAATGGCGTCTCATCCAGTCCATGGCCTTGAGGTTGGTGGTGAACCCGTGCTGTACAAAGAGGTCCTTGCCCATTCTCATGACATCGGCGGCGTCAAACAGCGGCTCGTAGTCAGTGGTTACGAAGTCGAGTTTCCGGACCATCTCCAGCCGTTCGTCCATGGTGATGCCGTCTGACAGGTAGCCCTGCTTGTAGGACTTGTCGGTCAGACGCGGTTTCGGTGCGGTCTCCCACTTAAAGTCCGGATCCTGTTCGAAGTAACTCTGGAGCAGCGGACGGTAGCACAGGTACTCAAACCAGCGGGAACGATATGACATGGTAGCTTCGCAGATTTCGTTTCCAACGGTCAGCAGCACGTCGCGGGGAGGCATGCAGCCGAACATGGAACCGTTTTTCCAGTCCGGGGTTGCGATTTCCTGGTTGAAATCGAGCGGGGTCGGTCTGTCAACCTCGATGCCGCGGTTTTCAAGAATTTTAACAAGGTTATCCAGCTGTGCGTTGGCCTTGTCAACCGTATCCTGTGTTCTGGGGCCACAGACGCCCTTCATGTCACTGTCTTCGGGAATCTTGCACTCACAGGGAGCTTCTGAAGGAGGGATACAGCACCCGTCGGCTCTACCGACAACTACGCGTTTCAGGGGATCAAAATCATTCCAGGAATTAACAATTTTCTTACTTTCAGTCATGTTGCTACTCCTTTTAATTGGGTCGTATTAAGATTGTAATGAAAAACAATTAGGATTCATTCTTCATTTGACACAATCTATAACACATTTTTCCAGCCCCATGTTGCCAATAAACCTATTGTATTTCACTAGGCCCTTACTAATACTTTTTCTCGAAACTGCTGAATATCGGGATTCCGTTTCGAATAACCGGAGAACAACACCTCCACCTGAAATACCGAATGAACAGAGAAGAAGTGATACCGTTGAAAGGCTGGATAATTGTAGCGCTTTGACTGAGGGAAAACCGTTCGTTCGCGCAGGTTTCCCTCCCCGGACTCAACGTTCAGGGGAAGGAAACCGGTCTATTTTTCAAAATGTCATGCAAATTCTTTGAATATAACGTCCTCGACCTTATAAACATAGGCGATCAAGGCTGCCCTGAGCCACATACCGTTTCGTTCCTGACGCCAGTAGGTCGCCCGGGGATCTTTGTCGATCGACACCTCAATTTCATACCGCCGCGGCAGCGGATGCATGATCGCACAATGGGGCTGAATTACCGACAGGTGCTCGCTTCTCAGATGAAACTGAGGATAGGTCTCGGCTTCGGCCTCGGGTCCTCCCGGATATTCACTCTGGATGCGGGTCATGTAGATGGCATCGACCAGAGGCATCACGCTTTCAAAATCGTCTGTCTCATGAAACGGGATGCCGTGTTTATCCAGGAATTCCTTGATGTCGTCCCGCATGCGAAACACTTCCGGAGACACGAAATACAGGGTCACATCCCTGTAGTTTTTCATCAGATAACTGAGGGAGCGTACCGTTCGCCCGCGCTTAAGGTCTCCCACCATGGCAATTTTCTTGCCGTCCAGCCCGCCGATGGATTCAAACGACCTTTCCAATGTATAGATATCGAGCAGGGCCTGGGTCGGATGCTGATCCGGGCCGGACCCCCCATTGATAACCGGAACCGGGCGGTCGGTCTGATTCAGCAACCAGGACATTTTTTCCGCGAAGCCGGCCTCCGGGTGCCGCACGATGATCATGTCCGCATAACTGGCAAATGTTCGTATGGTATCTTCCTGCGATTCGCCCTTGACCTCGGAACTGGTGGATGTTGCACGAATTTCAGAGATATCGATTCCGAGAATCTGGCATGCATTTAAAAATGACAGGAACGTTCGGGTTGACGGCTGCACAAAATAAAGCATGGCCCGCTTATGGGCCAGCAGACTTTTCAGCTTCAACAATCCGGTCCGGGTTTTGGCCATGACGCGGATCCGGTCTGCCAGCCGACACATCAGATCCAGAAAATCACGATCAAACTGCTGGGCGAAAATGACATCAAAAATACGCCCGTCCTGCATCAGGGCGGGCAGCTTGTCGGAAATGGATTTACTGTAAAAATCTTCCCAGCCTTCGTACTCCTGGGCGGTCGGTTCCACAAAGTAGCTCATACGCATCACCTGTTGTTATAAAATTTATTGAAAAATTTATCCGCCAAAAAAACTTTTTCCCCTTACCAATATTCCGGATAAACATCAATCCATAAATCAGTTGTTTTTTTATCGCCCGCTTCGCACGAAACACGGAGAACTCAGCCCCCCTTCTGAGTTCTCCGTGCCTCGTGCGAACAAAGCGAACGGACATTGAAACCAATTACCAAATCAACGGTATTATGGATATCCACAGGGTCAGAATTTTTAAAATCCGTATTCAGGCACTCGCCGCATCCGGCACATCATGCATTTTGCGGTCGTGTAGCTTTAAAAAGGAATTGCAACAGAGAAGAGCAAACGGGACAAAAGAGGATATTTAAAAAACCTGTTAAATTTTACCGTCTGGCAGATAGGGCGTCAACAGAAAAGGATGCACCCGACCAAAACCGGTACGATACAAAAAGACGAACCGAACGCTGCTACAGTTCCAGCATCATTCCGATTTCGTCACATTTGAAATATTTCGGGCATCGGCTGCACTCGGCCCATACAACATGAGGAAGCTGGTCGCGGCTCCTGACGTCAAACCCGAGAGATGCGAAAAACGCTTCCGCCAGGGTAAAGGTGAACAACTTACTGATTCCCAGACGCCGGGCATCCTCCTTCATGTACTCCACCAGGCGACTGCCAAGCCCCCGGCGGTGAAAATCGGGATGGACCGCCGTGGAACGTATCTCCGCCATATCGCCCCAGAGCACGTGAAGCCCCCCGCATGCAATGATCAATTCATCGTTCGTATCTTTGTCGGATTTTTTTTCGGTATCATCGAGAAAAATCACGATGAAATCTCTGATGTTTTCATAGACGTACTGGGGACCGCGGGGCAGCATGAGCTTGGAAGTGGCAAACCCATTGATCAACTTCATGATCCCTCTCACATCCGATACCCGGGCCTTTCGGATGGACAGCGGCAAATCGTGTTTGTCATGAATCTCGATGGAGGGGAATCGATAATGCCCGTCTTCATCTACGCACGTACATTCCGGGGGCGGATCAATATATTGCATATCGTATCTCTCCAGCATTTTTTCACCTCTGCCTTCCTGCGTCGTCTTGCTTCTCATCGAGATTTCTTTTTATAGAAGGTCGGTCGTCAGGGACCGGGGCGCTTCGGGTACCAAAACGCCCCGTCCCAATTGACAACAGCTAAACCCTATTAAGCAAGGTTATGCTTTTTTACAAAATCCTCTACGATTTCCGCCAGATCGGGGTTGCCGATTTCCTGAAGATCGTAGTAAACGCGGGTATTGGGTTTCTTGATATCGATGATTCGGTTCAAATCGATCGGGGTACCGATAACCACGGCATCACAATCGGTGTTATTGATGGTGGTTTCCAGGTCTTTGAGCTGCTGTTCGCCGTAACCCATTGCCGGCAACAGGGTACCGATGTTGGGATAAATCTCGAATGTCTCGGACAGCTTGCCGACGGTGAACGGTCTCGGGTCAACCAGTTCGCCTGCACCGAACTTCTTGGCGGCAACCGTACCGGCTCCGATTTTCATGTTACCGTGGGTCAGGGTCGGGCCGTCTTCTACAACCAGAACCTTTTTGCCCTTGATAATGGCCGGATCATCTACTTTGATCGGGGAGGCGCCGTCCACAACGATCGCTTCCGGAGCCACTGCGGCGATATTGTCACGAACTTCCTGAATAGCGGCTGCATCCGCGCTGTCCATCTTGTTGATCACAGCGACATCGGCCACTCGCAGAGTGGTGTTGCCGGGATAGTAAGACAGCTCATGGCCGGGTCGATGCGGGTCAACAACAACCACGGTCAGATCGGACTGGAAGAACGGGAAGTCGTTGTTTCCACCGTCCCACAGAACCACGTCACATCCATCGGGATCGTTTTCAACGGCCCGGAGGATGGCTTCATAATCAACACCGGCGTAGATCACGTTTCCGCGAACCACGTGCGGCTCGTACTCTTCCATTTCCTCGACCGTACAGTTGTTGGTCTTGAGATCCTCAACAGTCGCAAACCGCTGCACTCTCTGAGCAACCAGATCACCGTAAGGCATCGGGTGACGAACGGCAACCACTTTCAGGCCTTTTTCCATCAGCAGCTCGATAATTCTTCGAGAGGTCTGGCTTTTTCCGCAACCGGTTCTGACGGCACCGACCGCGATAACCGGTTTGGTGCTTTTGATCTGAGTGTCTTTGATGCCGATCAGCTTGAAGTTTGCACCGGCCGCATTTACGACAGAGGCCAATGTCATCACGTGCTGATAAGGAACGTCACTGTAAGCGAACACACAGTCATCCGCCTTGAGATCCTTGATCAGCTTGGGAAGATCCTCTTCGGCATGGATCGGAATCCCGTTCGGATACAGATCACCGGCGAGCTCTGCAGGATATTTACGGCCGTCAATGTCCGGAATCTGAGCGGCTGTAAAAGCAACTACGTTGTAGGCAGCATTGTTGCGGTAATATGTATTGAAATTGTGAAAATCCCTTCCCGCTGCGCCAATGATAATTACATTTCTTTTTTCCATTTTTTCCTCCTGAATTTATTGCAAGCGTCATGTTGCATCTGGTGATTCACATATGTTATTTAATTGAAATAAAATACATGATCTCTGGAAATTGCCTCTGCAATTTTTTCTCAATGAGTATCATAAAATTTAAAAAGACTGTTACCAATAAAACAATGGTATTATGACAGGTATTTTCTAATACCCGATCTCATGTCGCCCTACTGGCCGCAACCCGACCAGTCCCATCTCAACCCGCTGAAATCAAGCAATATCTGCACGCATCCCGGGCGAATCACCCTTAACCTCCGGCGGTTTCAACCCCATGATGGGATTTCATCCATACCGACACCCCGGAAAAAATGTTATCCAGTCAAACCTGAATTCGACAGGCATCCGGTCCGCCATGACAGACCCGGAAACCGCTGATTTTTTTTACCACTAGCATTATACTGACATTTTACATGCATAATCTTGACAACATCCAATAAAAATTTTGTGGTATTAAACATTCATTAGCTGACGGAAAGGGGCTGTCGCCGATTCACACGCATTCAGCCTCTGATCATTTTCAACACCCTGGACGGACTCGCGAAATTCGTTCGTTGTCAAACCTGATCAAATTATTCGGATCGGTAAAAATATAAACAGTGAACTTTCGGATGGAGAACAAAAAATGACAGACAAGAAAAAAACAATATTGATCGCGCTGGGCGGCAATGCATTGATTCAAAAGGGCCAGAAAGGCACCGCTGAAGAGCAGTTCGGAAACCTCAAAGAACCCATGGAAACCATCGCGAAACTTTCTCGCGATTATCATGTGGTCATCACGCACGGAAACGGGCCCCAGGTCGGCAACCTGCTCCTGCAGCAGGAAAGCTGTGACGCTGTTCCCAAGATGCCTCTGGATGTCGTTGGCGCTGAAAGCCAGGGCCAGATCGGCTATATGATCGAATCCAGCCTGGACACCGCCCTGATGAAAATTGGTGTCGAAGACTCTCAGCCGTTTGTTACCCTGATCACCTATACGGTCGTCGACAAAGACGATCCGATGTTCCAGAACCCCACCAAACCGGTCGGGCCCTTTTACTCCAAAGAGCAGGCCGACAAACTTTCCTACCGGATGGTGGAAACCCTGCACGGCTACCGACGTGTCGTTGCATCTCCCGAGCCGGTCACCATTATCAACCACCGGGAAGTCAAACAGTTGATTGACCTGAACTTTATCGTCATCTGCTGCGGCGGCGGCGGCATTCCGGTTGTCAGAGACGGAAAAAGCTTCCGCGGTGTGGATGCGGTTATCGACAAGGACCTGGCGAGCAGCCTGCTGGCATCCGAAATTGGTGCGGACATCTTTGTTGTCGCCACCGATGAAAAAGGCGCCTATGTTGATTTCGGCAAGCCGGAACAGCGGTTAATCGAAGAAATGACGGTGGAAGAGGCACGAAAACATATTGCAGACGGGCAGTTTCCCCCGGGCTCCATGAAACCCAAAGTCGAAGCGGCGGTTAAATTCGCTGAAGCCAGTGGAAAGAAGGCCGTCATTACCGCTCTGGGCGACATTTACGAAGCCGTTACCGGGCAGACGGGAACCGCCGTAGTCCGATAAATTATTCATCCCATCCCCAACGCATGAAATCAACCTTCGGAGTGCTGAAAGCCTCACATTCCTTCTCCGTTTCATGCTTAACAATTGGGATAATCAAAACGCTGATGGTCGCGCTGCATCCTCCTCCACGTCACCAGCCGGCAGTGACCATCGGCGTTTTCTCTTCTCACCATCGGCGCTTATCCCCCCGCGTTTTTTCAACCGACCCGATTCACAACGGAATCACACACATTTTACATTCCTGATTGACTCGGAAAATCAAACCGATATAATAAAGGATATACTTGATCGCCGGAAGCCTGGCCGACATCATCCATAATCAAATAATTCCTTTTCACATCAACGCTATTCTGTCTTTTTTATCTTTGTTTCCGGGAAATGTCCCTGCCCCGGGCGGGAGCCGTTCCATGTTGTAAAATCCCAAACCCTGTAAAGGAGGCGCATGCCATGGATACGAGTGATCTGAAAAAAATCCTGGCCGGCTTTTGTATCGCCGGTCTGATCGCCGGTGCTGCGCTTACGCTGGATGGATGCAACAGAGGCGCAAGCGCATGATCGGGTGAAAAACCTGGAGCTGGAAGCTCCACCAGTAGTTGAAGCGGCGGGTCTTCCTGTGCCGGCGGCACAGACAAAGATCAACCGGAAAAAGGCAAGAGTAGTTGAGGCTGATACCCTGTGTGCGGTTCGCACACCCTTTCGCACGTGTATGTATGCATTTTCATAATAAAAGGATTGTTGCGTGAAGCAAGACGAAACCCCGACACTGGAAACTGTCTACCCTGTCAGCTGCTCAGTCCTTGATGATTCAGCCCGGGGAAGGATTCGAGCAGCCTTGGGGGCAGATCCGTCCATCGACGGGTTTCCGGATCTGCTGAAGGCTCATATCGGCCGGTACGGCCTGCCGGAATTTTTGCCGGAGCTTGCCCGGCTGGAGCGGGCGTTTGATCATTCGGCAACGGGCCGACGGCAGATCCCTCCCGCCGCTGACAAACTGACGGTCAATCCGACGGTAACCCTTATCCCGGTTTCCTGGTCGCATCTCAGTCGCCTGATCCAACCCGCTGGAGACACGCCCCCTCTTCGTCCGCAGCCGGGCAGTTGCGTTGTGATGATCTGGAAAGATCCGCAATCGGGAAGGACCCACATCGCCGACGGTCACGCCGAAGATCTTCTGGCGCTGAAACTCGTTGCAGAACAGATCGATATCGCGTCCGCAGCCCGTCTCGAGAATATTGCGCCGGGACTTTTGATGCAGGCAATTCACCACGGAATATCCAAAGGACTCCTCCTGTCGCCGCCTTCGAAAATCCGTCGCGATTTCACCTCAAAACCGCCGCCTCTCTGCGAAACCCCGGATGATTATCTGACGGCAGGGGTATTTACCCTCCAGTGGCATATCACGCAGGCCTGTGATCTGCATTGCAGGCACTGTTATGACCGAAGCGATCGTCCGCCGGTTCCCTTGAATCAGGGGATAGCCATCCTGGACGACTTTTTTGATTTTTGCGTTCAGCACCATGTCCGGGGTCAGGTCACCTTTACCGGTGGCAATCCGCTGCTCTACCCGGATTTCGCACACATATACCAGGCCGCCGACGAACGCGGGTTTGCCATCGGCATCCTGGGCAATCCATCCCCGAAACACCGGCTGGAATCTCTCCTGGCCATCCGCAGGCCCGTATTTTTTCAGGTCAGCCTGGAAGGGCTCGAGCCCCATAATGACTGGATTCGAGGGGAAGGGCATTTTCAACGCACACTTGAATTTCTGAACGTACTCCGGGATCTGGACATTTATTCCATGGTCATGCTGACGCTGACCCGCGACAATATCGATCAGGTCCTGCCCCTGGCCGAGATCCTGACGGGACGAACGAATTCATTTACCTTCAATCGCCTGTCCATGGTGGGAGAAGGCGCCAATCTGATGCTTCCGGACAAAGAAACCTATCAACAATTCCTCCAGGCCTATACCGCTGAGGCCGAAACAAACCCCATGCTGCACCTCAAGGACAACCTGATCAATATCGTCCGGTATCAAAACGGACAGTCCCCGATGGGCGGTTGCACCGGATTCGGCTGCGGCGCCGCCTTCAACTTCCTGACCCTGCTGCCGGACGGCGAAGTGCATGCCTGCCGTAAATTCCCGTCTTATCTCGGGAATATTTTTCAGCAGTCTTTGTCGGACATTTACGATTCCGACAGTGCCGATCGATACCGCCGGGGCAGTGACGCGTGTCGCAACTGTCGCCTGCGCCGGGTGTGCCGGGGCTGCCTGGCGACCGCGCACAGCTTCGGGCTGGACATCTTCACGGATCGGGACCCGCATTGTTTTCTCAATAAAGTTACGGCCGACGGTTATCCGAATACTTTGGACAATTCGTCCTGATGGTAGATGGGCAGCGGCAGGATCTGATTCTGTTTGATCATATGAATGCCGTCTTCTCTGGCTTTGAATTTACCGATACGGGTGGCCTTGATCCCGTCGGTGTGCAGACGGTCCATCACCTCCTGCGATATGGCCGGGTCCGATGCGATCAACAGTGATCCCGAGGCAAACGTTCCCAGTGGATCAACATCGTAAAAACCGCACAAAGCGGCCGTCTCCTCACTGATGGGAATCTGATCGTAATAGACTTCCATTCCCACATTGCCGGCGTACGCCATCTCATGAATTCCGGTGGCGATGCCCCCTTCGGTAGGATCGTGCAGGGCATGAATCTGCGGATATTGAGATACAATCCTGGAGTCCGAGGTCACGCTGATGCCGGGGTTATGCAGATATTCCCGGGCACGGGCTATCAATTCATCAGAAAAACGGGCACGAAGCGTTTCCCCATGTTCAACGGCGATAATCGACGTCGCTTCGATCGCCGCCCATTTGGTCATGATCAGATCATCGCCCTGTCGGGCACCCGCCGTGGGCTTCAGCCTGGATTTGTCCACTTCGCCAAGCATCTGCCCCACGACCACCGGGTTATTGACACCGGTAGTCACTTCGGTGTGTCCGCCGCAATAGACAATTCCCAACTTTCTGCAACTGTCCGAAATCTGTGAAAACACCCGCTCTAAATCTTCGCGGCAGGCATGCTCCGGCATCAGGATCGTGGCCAGAAACCACATGGGCGTCCCTCCCATGGCGGCGATATCATTGGCATTGATGTTGACGGCATAATAACCGATTTCACCCGTCACATGGGTGATCGGGTCGGTTTTGGCGACCAGGTAGCGATCCCCCATATCGATGACCGTGGCATCTTCGCCGATACCCGATCCCAGAACGACCCGTTCGTCGGTCCGGGTATAGCGGGCAATGAGTTTTTCAAGAATGGCCGGATCGATTTTACCGATCTGAAGTGCGTTCATAATTTTATATTTGTACCTCTTTTTTAGCGCTTTTATTGACGGCATGCGCACTGAGAAACGTCAGCACCTGATACAACGCCCCGGATACCATGATGGAAGGAATCGTTCCGCCGATGGAATATTTCAGGTGGGCCATTACCTCAAACACGGCAAATCCAATTCCCCACGCCGCCAGTGCGGCAATGTTAAACCCGCTGGTGTACCAGTATTTCCCGCCGGCAACATACAGCTGATCCACATCGATCCGGCGTTTTCGTATCACGAAATAATCCGTCAGGACGATTCCGAAAAGCGGCACGAACATCGCGCCGATCAGCAGCAGAAAATTTTCATACTGGTCAATGGGAGTCGCCAGCGCCACGACAATGGACATCAGGCCCGATCCCCACATGACGGCATTGGGCTTGATTTTATCCGAAATATTCATCACCGAACAGGTCGTGGAATAGATATCCGGAAAATCCGACGTGACGGTCGACAAAACAATCATGATCAGTGCGGGAACGGCCAGACCGATTTTCCCCATGCTCTGGAGAATCATGAAGCCCGGATCCGTGGAGCCCGTCATGAGAGCTGCGATCAACCCGATGATGTACATCCAGGACGATACGATGAAATACCCCCACCAGGTACTCCAGAAGGCCGACGACCGGTTTCGCGACATTCTGGAATAGTCGGCCACCAGCGGCATCCAGGACACCGGCATGGCGATCACCAGATCCAGTCCGGTCATGAACGGCATGGCATCGGCATCGGGTCGCACGGCGTTCCATTCAAATCCGGAAACAGAGACCCAGGTCATGGCCGCGATCACCAGAAGCAACGCGATCAGGGAAACGGTCTGCATGATTTTCCAGATGGTCTTTCCCGTATACAGGGCCCACAGCAGGGTGCCAAGGCCCAGCAGAATAATCCAGAACTGGGTGGTCGCCAGAATCCCCCCCGCGACCTGGCCCAGAGTGGCTCCGGCACGCCCGCCGATAATCAACATGATGGACGCCCACCCCACCAGCTGGATGATGTTCAACACGGCAGCGATCCGCGAACCCCGAAGACCGAATGACGGTCGCAGGGAAACCATGGACATGATGCCGTGATCGGAACCGATGATGCCGCCCAGTCCCATCAGGGTATTTCCGATGACATGGCCGATCAGGATGGCGGCAACCCCCATCCACAGCCCCATCGGAGCCAGAAAGCCGCCGGCCCATATTTCCGCCAGAGACACGGCCACCCCGGCCCACAACAGCAAATAATCAAATCCGCCCAGATTTCGTTCCGATGGTTTAACCGGCCTGATATCCATAACGCGATGCTCCCGATACTTATTCCTGCAATTTTATTGAGTTAAAAACCAGTTTTTCTTTTGGACAACTTGTATTAAAGGCGCATAATTTAACCCGGATCGCCGAAAAATTCAATGTGAATTATGAGGCAAAAGCTATTTTCAGAGCATAGGCCTCTTATTTTGAAAGGGAGGTAAAAATGACCGCGTAAAGGGATCCATTTTGTCGAAAACCAAAGAGGGTTTCCGGAGCAGACACGCAAACCGGCGGGGGCTTTTTTATGAAGTTTAACGAAACGGAATCGTTTCCGGAAAGCAGGTACACATGCATAGAAGCTGTTACGATGAAAAACCGAGAGCAGGCTGTGCCGGCCACCCCTTCCGGGCGGCCGGCAAGAATCAGTCTTCCCACGAAATGCAATCGACCGGACATGACGCTATAGCGTCCTCAATACAGTCTTCCGGTCCGCCTTCGGCCTGGATTACCACGGCTTTCTCTTCATCTTCATCAAATTCAAACACCTCCGGGCACATGTCAATGCATGTGCCGCATCCGATACATTCTTCCGCATCAATAACGACTTTTCTTCCCATTTCGACATCCTCCTTTTCGTTTTTTTGAGGTCGTTTTAAGCGATCGCAATTAAAGCCCCACCTGTTGAAGGCCGTCAAAAAAAACTTCTTTTGCGCTGGCAATTTTATGATTATTGAATTGCAGTCACCGTTCGCCCTGGATCCTTAGGCCCTTCATTGATAAACAGAGACATATTTACCGCCTGCTTCGCTCGAGACGCAGAGAGCACAGAGCTCTGAGGCGGCGGTGTGGCTCTCTGCGACCTCTGTGCCTCGAGAGAGCGAAGCGAACGAGTGGCTGGAGACCAAATAAATGTTTTTAACGGCTTAGCGAATCAGACCCGGACGTGGTCTGTCGACGATGTATAAGTTCAAACAATTTTTATAAATATTGGATTTGGATCCGGGGCCCGCAATGGGTGCCAACGGCAAGATAAAACCCCATAAAACCTACGCATTCCGGAATAGTAGATGAAATATGATCATATTTTATTACAATCCCATGAGACCGCCCGAAAGTCAAGTTCAGGCAGCAGGCAAATTCATGCCGCGCGAATGAAAATTTGACATAAAAAAAATACTGAAGTATTCTAATTTTTTATGTTACAGATTCAATCCTGACAAGCTGAGCGCCTGAATCAAGTAAGTTTCAAACACGTGACGAAACGATTTCGGAACCATTTTCCCTGCATTTTCGTTTGTCATGTGCGCATAACTGCAAAGGAGTGCTGATGAAACACCGCATGCCGTACGATCGGCTTGAGCAAAAGGTCAGGGATCTGACCGAGTCGTTGGAAGTCCTCAAAAACAGTGAACGACGATTCCGCACGATAGCCCAGAACAGCACCAATATACTTTTAGAAAGTGATACCAACGGATGTATCACTTATGCAAATGAAACGGCCCTGGAAATTCTGGAACAGCCGGCGGACCGAATTCTCGGGAAAAAGCTGTCTGATATCCTTCCCCCCGGCCTGAGCAACGAGGCGCTGGATCCTGATCATTTTATTATTCATTCGCCACAGAAGGTCATCGAATATGAAGGCGACATGTGTCGCCGAAACGGTAACAGGCTCTGGATCGTTCTAAAGCATAAGGCCCTTCGAAATTCGAACAATCAAATTACCGGTTTTCTCACGGTCGGTACCGACAATACCAAACGCCGGCAGATCCGGGATCGCCTGAAGGCCTCGGAAAAATACCTGTTCGATATCATCAATTTTTTGCCGGATGCCACATTTGTCATCGATGTAAACGGCAACGTCGTCGTCTGGAACCATGCCATGGAGCAACTGAGCGGGGTTGACGCCGAAACCATTCTGGGAAAAGGAAACTTTGAATACAGTCTGCCGTTTTACGGCGATCGTCGTCCGATCCTTATCGATCTTGTTTTCAAATCCGTTGACGAGTTAAAGCAGTCATACGCTCTGATCCAAAAACGAAACAATTCGATCGTCGCCGAGGCTCCGATCCAGACCCCGGACGGAAATACGTTATATTTATGGGGTATTGCCGGCCCGTTGCTCGATGAACAGGGACATATCATGGGCGCCATTGAATCACTTCGTGATATGACCGAACAGCGAAAGATCGAATACGCCATCCGTGAAAGCGAGGAACAGTACCGCAAGCTGGTGGACACTATGACCGACGGTCTGATCGTTCGCGACAAGAACTCAAAAATTACATTCGTCAACGACCGATTATGTGAAATATGGGGAACCCACCGGAAAAACATCATCAAAAATGAAATGGAAAACTTTCTGGATGACGAAAACCGAACCATATTCGAAGAGCAGATGATCAACAGGGCCCAGGGCATCTACGAACCCTACGAAATCACCTGGACCCGGCCCGACGGCAGCAAGGTCGACACGATGCTGGCCCCCAAATCGGTTTTTGACCCCGCTGGAAATTTTTCATACAGTTTTGCCGTCGTGACCGACATCACGGATCGAAAACGGGCCGAAAGAGAGCTGGCCCGGCAGGCCCTCGAGTTGGCGAGGTCCAACTCCGAACTCGAACAATTTGCCTATGTGGCGTCTCACGATCTGCAGGAACCGCTTCGTAAAATTCAGGCATTCGGCGAGCGCTTCAGAGCCAGATGCAGCGACAATCTCAATGCACAGGGGATTGACTACCTTACCCGCATGCAGGACGCATCCAAACGGATGCAGACCCTGATCAACGACCTGCTCAATTTTTCCAGGGTCACCTCCCGTGCCCAGCCCTTTGCCCGGGTCAATCTGGAAACCATACTGCAATATACGCTCATCAATCTGGAACTGCTGATCGAGGAAACCCGCGGGCAAATTGAAAAAAGTGAACTTCCCGTCATTGACGGCGACCCGACGCAGCTGGGGCAACTGCTCCAGAACCTGATCGGCAACGGATTAAAATTTCACAGGGACGGGGTCCCGCCGGTGATTAAAATCAACGCGCGCACTCTGCCCGGCCGAAAAAACAAAGCAACCGCCGCCGCTTCTTCAAATACGCTTTGTGAACTGACGATCGAGGACAACGGCATCGGCTTTGATCAAAAATATGCCGATCGAATTTTCGGCGTGTTTCAACGCCTTCACAGCCGGGATGTTTACAAGGGAACCGGCATCGGGCTGGCCATCTGCCGAAAAATCGCAGAACGCCATCACGGCAGCATTAAGGCAACGAGCGCCCCCGGCAAGGGATCGAAATTCATTGTCACGCTACCGGTCCAACAGCCCGACAGGTGACGCTTATAAGGCAGGCGGAATAATAACGGATTGTTTTCTATCTATAGCGCTTGAACGGTATAGCGTTTTTGATTTCAAAAAATTCAGTCTTTGCCGGATACGAAAATCAGACCCCACCCAGACTATCAAAAGGACTGTTCATATTTGCAATACCCCGCCGAGGCCCTAAACCAGGAATCAACCCCAGCAAAGGAAAAATGGTATGGTTAAAGTCGGAGTTGTCGGTTACGGAACGATTGGCCAGAGAGTGGCCGACGGCGTTGCCCTCCAGAAGGACATGGAACTTGTCGGCGTATCGGACGTTGCTCCCACCCTGCCCGTGATGGCGCTGAAAGAGCGCGGAATGCCTTATGCCTTATACAATGCCGCCACTGAAAACAGCGGCCTGTTTAAAGCCTCCGGAATACCGGTTTCCGGAACGTTGGAAGAGCTGGTTGAAACATCAGACATCATACTGGATGCCACATCGGCCGGCATCGGTGCAGAAAACAAGAAAATCTATAAAAAATACGGAAAAAAAGCCGTATTTCAGGGCGGAGAGAAAAATGACGTCGCCGATGTTTTCTTCCACGGTTACGCCAACTATAAAAACGGGCTCGGAGCCGAATTTCTGAAACTGACCTCCTGCAACACCACCGGATTTATCCGGGCCATTGACTGCCTGGACCGTCTGGTCGGCGTTGAAAAAGTCGCCGTCACCATTATCCGCCGGGTGGCCGATCCCGGAGATTACAACCGCGGTCTGACCAACGCGCTTCAGGTCGACAAGGCCCCCAACCATCAGTGCGTGGACCTTATGACCATCATGCCGCACATCGATGCCACCGGCATCCTGGTCCATACGCCCGTCACGCATGGCCATATTATCACTCTGGTCGTGACACCGAAAAAAGACATTTCCCCGGAAGATGCCATAGCAGCCTTCAGACAGCACGATCGCATCCGTGTGGTCAGCCTGGACGAAGGATTTCTCGGCAATGCCTCCCTGTTCAAATACGCCCGGGATCTCGGCAATCCCCGAGGCGACATGTACGAAATCGCACTCTGGACCGATACGGTCGTCAAATTCGGAAAAGACCTCATGTTTGCCATCAATATTCCGATTGATCTCGGCGATATGCAGACAACATTCATTACGGATCGATCACTGGATGCGTTCATCCCGTCGGCAAAAGAATATCTCGAAACATATCCCGATCGGATTGTATGTCCAATTGATCTGGCCTTTGAAAAAAACGGACAACGGGTGCAACTGGATATTGACGAGTTGCCCGGCGAGGCGCTTTTCCCGGACATCGGTGATAAAACCATCTCCCTGTTCCGGGAGGAAATCCGAAAGGCCGGCACCCTGTTCGTGAACGGCCCTCCGGGAATGTACGAAAATCCTCTGTTTGAAACCGGCACCCGGGACGTGTTCCGGGCGATTTCCCGGGCCGACGGCTACTCGGTCATCGGCGGCGGCGACAGCGTCACGGCCGCTGCAAGGTACGTCAATCTTGACTCGATCAACTATATCTGTACCGCTGGCGGGGCCATGGTCCGATTCCTGTCCAGCGCCAAACTGCCCCTGCTCAAAGCTATGGAGAATGCATACACACGGATATAATCGACGGACTCCGCAGTTAAATTTATGAAAATATGACCGGCGTCAGAGTCACGCAACCAATAAAATCCACGATAGTAAAGGAGAATACATACCATGAGCTATAAAATTGCACTTATTCCGGGAGACGGGATCGGCCGGGAAGTGGTCCCCGAAGGCGCACGGGTGCTGAAAGCGCTGGCCGCCGTGCACGGGTTCAAGGTCGAATCCGTCGAATTCCCGTATTCGTGTGAATATTACCTGAAGCACGGACACATGATGCCGGACGACGGCCTGGATACCCTGAAAGGTTTTGACACCATCCTCCTGGGCGCCGTGGGCGCACCCGAAGTGCCGGACCATGTATCCCTCTGGGGATTGCTGCTGCCCATCCGTCGCGGTTTCGACCAATATGTCAACCTGCGGCCGGTCCGGCTCCTGCCGGGAATCAAAACTCCTTTGGCCGGTCGCGACAGCCGGGACATTGACTTTGTGGTGGTCCGGGAAAATACCGAAGGCGAATATTCCGATGTCGGAGGCCGGATGTTTACGGGTACCGATAAGGAAGTGGTCGTTCAGCAGAGCCTGTTCACCCGGAAGGGGGTGGACCGGATCATACGTTATGCCTTCGACCTGGCCAGAAAACGCCCGAAAAAGCACCTGAGTTCTGCCACCAAATCCAACGGCATCAGCTACACCATGCCGTTCTGGGATGAACGGTTCGCGGCCATCGGAAACGAATTTGCGGACATCCGACGCGACCAGTTTCACATCGACATCCTGACGGCCAATTTCGTGCTGCATCCGGACTGGTTCGACGTGGTGGTAGGCAGCAACCTGTTCGGCGACATCCTCTCCGACCTGGGACCCGCCGTTGCCGGCGGCATCGGCATCGCCCCTTCGGCAAACCTCAACCCGGAACGCCGTTTCCCCTCCATGTTCGAACCCGTGCACGGCTCGGCCCCGGACATTGCCGGAAAAGGCATTGCCAACCCGATCGCCACATTGTGGTCGGTACAGATGATGCTCGACTTTCTGGGAGAAACGGCCGCTGCCGAGGATCTGATGACGGCGATCGAAACGGTAACCGGCCGTCAGTTCTTCACAGCGGACCTGGGCGGCAATGCGACCACCACTGAATTTACCGATCGGGTACTGGCTGAAGTTGAAACGATGAGCAGAAGCTGATCACGCGTTTTGCCCTGAAACAATTGCCGGGGCCGGGTTGATCGGTTTTGAATCCACGGCCGGTTCCGGAATATACCGCGGCGACCGATAACCGTCCAGGATCCCTTCGGGAGAAAAAACCAGCTGCCATAACTGGATGCTTCTGGCACGAAACGCCCCGGCGCATGACAAAAGATAATATCGCCACATGCGATAAAACCGATTATCATAGTCGGTTTTGAGCACATCCCAGTTCTTTTGAAAATTGTGAAACCACTGCATGAGGGTTTTGTCGTAATCGGTACCGAACCCATGCCAGTCTTCGAGAACAAAGACATCTTCGGCGGCCGATACCAGCTGTCTGGCGGACGGAAGCATGGAATTGGGAAAGATGTAACGTTCTATCCACGGATCGGAACGGGTTACCGTCCGGTTGCCGCCGATGGTGTGCAACAGAAAAAGCCCGCCGGTCTTGAGGCACCGCCGGACGGTTCGCATGTAGGTCTCGTAATTCTTGTACCCGACATGCTCGATCATGCCGATGGACACGATACGGTCAAACGTTTCATCCATCTGACGATAATCCTGCAGACGAATATCGATCGGCAGGCCGCGACATATCTCTTTTGCAAGTGCGGCCTGCTGTTCGGAAACGGTGATGCCGACCACTTCAACCTGATATCGCTCGGCGGCAAATTTAGCCGTGCCGCCCCATCCGCAACCGATATCCAGAAGCCGCATACCCGGCTTTAAATCCAGCTTCCGGCATATCAGGTCCAGCTTGGCCTCCTGTGCGGCATCCAGATTATCGGCGTTTTCCCAGAAACCGCAACTGTAAACCATGCGTTTGTCCAGCATATGTTTATACAGGCTGTTGCCCATATCATAATGATGCCGGCCGATTCGAAACGCCCGGGACGGCTTCTGAAAATTCCACAACCTGGCTTTCAGGGCCGCCAGATACCATGTGCGGCACCGTACCCGTTCATCGAGCCTGGCACGTAAAACCCGGAAAAAAAATTCGTCCAGTCGTTTACAATCCCACCAGCCGTCCATATACGCCTGCCCGAAAGCAAGCGATCCCCCGGAAAGGACCCTGGCAAACACGTCATCGTTATGGATCTGAATATCCCAGTCCCGATTACCGTCAACAGCTATATCGGCAATCGCCAGCAACTTTTCGATCTTTACGCGAAAATTATTCTCAGCCATGACCTCCTTCTTTCAGAATTGGTATCCATCCGCAAATTGTCTTTTCCATTAATGCTTACACGACTCACAGATTTTATTGATTTGGGGTGAAAATTCTCATTCCCGGTCGGCAAAAAAACCGACCGGGCGGAATTTTGAACATATATACTGAATGTCTAAAAAACCGGATACGGTCACAATATCAAGGCGGGCAAACGTAAGATTCAAGAGACTTGCTATCCCGGACGATTCAAGACCCGTTCAGGCAATCCGATCATTTATATTATAACGGGACGCTCGATCCAGTGCAATATGATGATTTTGCATCGCATTTCGGACCATGAAATGCAGACGGTTGTAAACGTTCACTTCGCTTGCGCCGGCTTCAAAATCGAGAAAAAGAAGATTGACGTTCGGATAAAGGCGCTTGACCCGTCGTTCGATACCTTTGGCGATGACATGGTTGGCAATGCATCCGAACGGCTGCAGACAGATCACATCCGCAATGCCCTCTCTTGCAAATCCGGCAATTTCCGCCGGAATCAGCCATCCTTCGCCGAACTGGCTCGTAAGACTGACGATCGGTGATGCCAGTCGAGCCTTCTGCCGAATGCCGATCCGGGGTTCATAGCAGCGGAATCCCTCCAGCACTTTTTCAAAACGGCAAATCCATTTCTGGGCCACCTGTTCCAGAAACGACTGCTTCAGGACAGTGGTGCCACCCTTCCGGATACATCGCTTTCGATTCACCTTTTCATTGACGAAAAACTGCATGACAAAATCAAGCAGCGAAGGGACGACGACCTCCACACCCTGGGAGACCAGCCAGTCGACCACCTGCATCTGGCTGAACCGGTTGTATTTCAGGAAAATTTCTCCCACGATTCCGATCCGGGGACAACATGCCGGTCCGCAAACCACATCGTTAAAATCACGCACGGCCGTCTTCAAAAGAGCCAGAAGTCCTTCAACATCATTAGTTTCGACAAACAATTGCCCTGCCTGAAGATAGTGATCGCGAACTTTTCCGGCCTGCCCCTGACGACGGTCACGCACAACAGCCCGGTAGTACATGCGAGCGACGGCATCGGCATACAACAGGCCGGCGAAGGCCGGGCGAATGATGCGACGAAAATCAAATTCAAACGCGGATCGATCGTCGACCATCTCATGCGCGTATGCCGCGCTGATGACCGGCACCGATGAATAGCCGGCCGCCGCCAGGGCTTTTTTAATTACAGTCACGTAATTGGATGCCCGGCACTGCCCGCCGGTCTGCGTCATGCCGACCACGGTCTGATCCGGGTCGTATCGCCCCGTCCGGAATGCCTTGATGATGTCACCGACCACCACGACGGCGGGGTAGCAGACCTCGTTGTTGGCATAAGCAAGCCCGTATTCCACGGACAACTCATCGGCCGGCGGCAGCGTCTGCAGATCATAGCCAAGCAACCGGAACACCGGCGGGAAAAACGGGGAGTAAAAATCAGAAAAAAACGGTACAATGATCGTTTTTTGTCGGTCCTCCGGCCGGTAGCGTGCGGTTGTCCGGGCACATCGGGACGGAACCGGCCCGGGAGCCCTTCGGCCCGCGACCGTTTCAACCAGCGATCGAAGTCGCAGCCGGACCGATCCGGTACTGGAAATCTCGTCGATCTTTATCAGGGTAAAAATTTTCCCGGCCGACGAAAGGATATCCTGAATCTCGTCCATGATGAACGCGTCCGGTCCGCAGCCGAAAGAATTCAGCATCACGTAGTGGGTATCGGCGCCCTGAGCGGCTACCCACTGAGCCGCCTTGAGCATTCGATTCGGCCAGGCCCACTGGGCAACCGTGACCAGGTCGCAAAGACTTTCACCGGACATATGCGCCGCCGGATCGACCGGAAGCACATCGACGCCCAGATCGGCCAGGATATCCGATGTCTGGTGTTCGATAAGCGGATCGACGTGATAGGGACGGCCGGCCAGCACCATCACCGTTCTTCCATGTGCCCGCGCCTCATCCAGGAGTTCCCGGCCCTGCTGCCGGAGCGTATCCTTAAATTGACGCTGTGCCTCCAGGGCATTCCGGAAGGCTTTTTCAAATCGGTGTCGGGAAACGTCGAGGGATTTCATGTATCGCCGGCAGGCTTTTTTCAAAAGGCCTTCATCCCGAAACGATACGGCCGGTGCATCAAAAGGGACAGCCCCCGTTTCTTCGGCGATGCCTTTGAGCACATCCGCATATCCGGTGACAATCGGACAATTGAAGCTGTTGACGGCCCCGTCCGATTCCTGTGCTTCATGGACGGTCATCGGATAAAAAATACGGTCCACCCCCCGTTCCAGGAGATCAACGACATGACCGTGAGCCAGTTTGGCAGGAAAGCAGATGTTGTCCGCCATGACGGTTCCCAGACCCTTTTCGTAAATCGAATGGGTCGATTCGCCCGACAATACCACCTTGAATCCGCAACCGGTCAGCAGGCTGCACCAGAATGGAAAGGCTTCATACACTCCCAGTATGCGGGGGATTCCGATACATCGACCATCACACGGTCGCCCGGGCTCCATGGAACGGTTGAACAACAGGCTGCATTTAGCGGCAAACAGGTTTCTTCCCCGCGGCAGATCACGTCCCCGGCTGCTGAACATCCGATCACACTTGTTTCCGGTATGGAAGACCCGGCCACCGTCAAAGACAAATCGCGTCACCACGCATTGATTGGTGCATCCGCGGCAATGGATTGTTCGGGTCGTATACCGGCTGCGGGAGTCAAGCGCCGTCGGATCGACCGTTCGGCACGCAGACGGATCGGACTGAAATCTTTCTTCGGCAATCAGGGCGGCACCGAACGCCCCCATCATCTCGGGACGATCCGCGGATGTAACCTTTCGTTTCGCCAGCACTTCCAAAGCCCTCAGGACGGCATGATTACGAAATGTACCGCCCTGGACCACGATGTGCTCTCCCAGTCCGGACGAATCGCGCAGTTTCAGTACCTTGAAAAGGCTGTTGCGGATTACCGCATACGCCAGTCCGGCGGCAATGTCTTCGATAGTGGCATTTTCGCGCTGGGCCTGTTTGATCCGCGAATTCATGAATACGGTACAGCGCGTTCCCAGATCACACGGTGCTCCCGCGCGACAGGCTCTCCGTGCAAATTCTTCTGCGGTCAGTCCCAGAGACTGGGCAAACCCCTCCACAAACGAACCACAGCCCGATGAACAGGCCTCGTTGATCTCAATCCGATGAATGCCGTGATCTCCCGCAAAAATAGCCTTCATGTCCTGGCCGCCGATATCCAGAATAAATGACACTTTCGGATCGCATTCCGCTGCCGCCCGCCAGTGGGCCAGGGTTTCCACAACCCCGTGATCCAGGTCCAGGGCCGCCCGTATCAGATCTTCCCCGTAACCGGTCACTGCAGCGGCCGCCGGAAAATACCGCTGGTCGGGCCGGCCGGCCATATGTTTACGGAAACAATCGACAGCACCCAGGGCGGCCCCTATCGGATTGCCCCGGTTGGGCCCGTAATCGCTGAAAACAATGCGTTTCCGGGAATCCATAACCAGCACCTTGGTTGTCGTCGATCCGGAATCGATACCCAGAAACAACGGCGGCTCGGCTTCGGCAGGCGATACCTCGGCCAGTCGCATCACAGCCCGCTGCGCCTCCCAGTGTCGATACGCTTCCGGGTCGACAAACAACGGCGGCAACCGGTAGTTTCCGCCCGGATGGTCAGCGGCAGGCGTCCGCATCCGCCGTTGCCACTCACTGAGCGGTCGTGCCTGCGCGTCGGTCGATGCTTGAAGCCCCGCGCCCCGGGCAGGGAAAAATTCACTGCCGGCGGGAAGCACCAGGTCCAGATCCTGGAGCTTGAGGCAGGTTTGAAATCGGGTTCTCAAAGCGGATAAAAAGGTGAGAGGGCCGCCGCAGAACAGGACTTTCGGCCGGATTTCAACTCCCCGCGTCAGCGAGTTGAGATTCTGCACGGCCACGGCATGCAGAATAGAAGCACAGATATCGGCGGTATCGATCATACGGCTGATCAGGTTCTGCACATCGGTTTTGGCAAACACCCCGCATCGCGATGCCATCGGGTAAATATGCGCGTGTCGCTCGGCAAGGGCATTCAGGTCGGATAAAGGCAGATCCAGCAACGCCGCCATTTGATCGATAAACGCACCCGTCCCGCCCGCGCAGCTGCCGTTCATGCGGATATCGGGAGGTCGATCGGGCGGAAAAAACATCATTTTGCTGTCTTCACCGCCGATATCGATCAGGGTCTGCACATCGGGAAAATAGCGCTGCACCACTTCCCCTGCGGCAATGACCTCCTGGACAAACGGCACGCCAATGCGTTCGGCAATGCCCATTCCCGCCGATCCGGTGACACACAGACGCACCCGGCTGTCTCCCAGCGCTGCCGCGGCCGACGTAAACATGTCCGTCAGGGTATTGCCGATATCGGCACCGTGCCGACGATAATTTGAAAACCGGATCTGATCGTCTGAATCCAGTACCATCAACTTGGCGGTCGTGGAACCCACATCCAGGCCCGCCCGAAACGTTTCCAACTCAACACAGCCTGATTTCATGACTCTGCATCACATACAAGTTATCGCTCAGAAGGAGTTCAGCTCGACGCACACCCATGTGACGTCAGGGGCATCGCATCGATGTAGCACATCAACATATCGACGATGATTCGCTTCCGCTCTTCGATAAACCGGTTAAACGCCTCCGGTTCAGGATTGATGAATAATTGTTTGACCACGGGCTTTGCAATAAAGGGAAACACACACATACTGATCAGGTTCATCACGAAATGAGGCGCCGAAACATGGGGATTCACATCATGCAACTGCTGTTCAATACGCCGTATAACCTTTACCGACAGCAGTTCACCTCTGGCAAAATACCCCTCGACCTTGTCCGGGGCCCGATTCAGTTCGTTCATGATGAAATTGGGCAGATATGGATTTTCCTTAAGCAGCTCAAGATATTCGTTCACGAACCGGGGCAGTTTTTCCCGAAACGGGATATACTGATTCAGAACCTCATTGACCCGGGGCAGAAAACGATCGAACAGGTCCCGGAAAACGGCATCGAACAGTTTTTTCTTGCTTCGGAAATAATAATGAAGCGATGTCCGGCTGATATTGGCTTCATCGGCAATATCCTGCATTACGGCGCCGGCTACGCCTTTTCGGACAAAAACCCGTTTGGCCGCGTCCAGAATCCGTTGTTCGGTGTCCAATGGGTTATCGGGGGTAATCGTCATAACGAACATCTCCGTCTAACATTTGTGTTTGACACTATTGTCAAACACATAAACCCCAACGAATTTTCAGTCAAGTGCTTTTTGAAATTTTTAAACACACCGACAAAGTACCGTATTCGGCAGTCAGGAGAGCAGAAGGCATGCAAGCCATAAGTATTGCAGGGGATATTTATTTATCTCCAAAGCGCATCAAAAAGTGCAGCGGCAGTGTGCGTATTCTTTGATACAACACAAAAGACGGGCGACAAGACCGGCAAGCCCGTGAAATTTTATATTTCCGAATTTCATGATTACAGTTTACGCAACCGTATGTATCAGCTCTGCATCATTTTGTTCATCTTCACGATCTGACAGATACTTTCTATTCGTGTACGCAGCGCCTCCGGAGAATAATCCCGGTCTTCCCAGAAATCCGATTCCATATAAAAATGAGGGATGCCGGTTTCCTTTTCCACGGCCTGTGACATGATCTTCTGGTGAGCGCCCAACCAGCGGTCAAAATCGTAAAAGCCCATCAGCATTCCATCCGGCTGATACTGCCGGACCCGGTCGCAGGTAACGCTGATCTCGTAGCCCAGGTTGGTACCGATCGGTTTGCGCAACCAGGTCTGAGCTGCCGCCATGTAGGGATCGTCATAATCGACCGGTGAAAGCTGGGCGCGGGTCGGGGTCATCAGCATGCTGAAAGAAAGAGCGACACCGTTTTCCCTGAACATCCTGCAGATCCAGGGAACCGGAGTGGACACAAAATAGCAGCCCAGCCTGGGAGCCCCCTTCGGAACAATACCCTCTCCCTTTTTTATCCGTTCCCTGACCTCCTGAACCGTTGTGTCCAGCGCATCCCGGACATGATCGAACCCGGTATTGAACGGCATGGACAGGGGGTATCCAAAGCAGGCCAGTTCCGAACCGCCCATGGGCTGAGGGTCGGCCGAACACACCATCCCGATCAGTTCGGAGAGCTTTTTTGCATAGTCTCCAAAAACACCCACGGCGCTGGAAATGCTCTCAGGAGACACTTCAATGCCTATCTTGTTCTGAACGGACCGATACCCGTCTTTCATCTGTTTAGCCAGATATTCGATTCTTCTCGTATTCTGCGAATCGTTCTCGCCGAAATGCGTATCATGCGGCAGGCGTGAAATAACGAAATCCCAGTCCCGGGCGCACATATGCTGCATGAACTCATCGGTCTTGGGCCCCTCATCACAGATATAGCCCCAGGTCCAGATCACATCGGGCGATGGAATCACATCCATCAATCGGGCACCTATCCGGGTCTTGTTCAAGGCGCAATGGCGACAGCCATAGGACATGCCGCTCGCTTCAGCGGTTTCCAGATACCGGTTGACCTTATGGAAAAAGCCGTTCAGCGTGGTAACGAGAAAAATGTCGGGGAAACTGACAAACACCCGGTCCCCTCCGCCGGCTTTGATCGCAAGGTAATTGGAGGTAATAGCGGGAAGTATGCCGTAGACAATCTTCACACCGTCAGCCTTGTACTGTTTTGCTTTGGTAAGATCGATGGCCTCACGCAGAAACGCACCGATGAGTTTTCTGACGCCCTTGAGTTCGATGTCAAAATTTGAGGGAATCCATTCCTGAGCGGCGTGTCTCACATCGGCCCCCGACAACCCCATTTTACCGGCCGCTTCGATCCAGTCGGGCAACGTATCGGCCAGCTCGGAACCTTCGAATCCGGCCAGAGACAAAAGCTCCGCGTAACTATCCTGTTTCATGTCACATTACCTTTTCTGTTCTCTGATTGCCTCGATAAAACTCTCCACGCGCGTGGTAAGCGGTCCCATATGCTCTCGCGAGTACTCGTACGACGACTCCAGTTTCAAAAAAGGAACCCCCGCATCGGACAGCCATTTTGAGACACACGCGGCCTCCATGTCATAAATTTCGTCAAATGAGAGTTGATACCAGATCACCCCGTCGATACGACGTTTGTGAACGATCGCCTCCAGATGGTCAAAGCGCTGCCGCCACGCCGGCTGAAACACACTCGGCGGAACTCTGTGCAGGTAGAGTCTTTCCGCGATATTCCTGAGCATGTCCCCGGTCGTTTCAATCGTGCCGTGAAAATCGCGAAGCCCCTCGTCGAGCATTTCCGCCACGATAACCCCGCCGGAGTCCTCGATCAGTTTGGGAACGACATAGTCGCCCACCGCCACAATATGGCCGGCAAGTAAAATCCGGGGGGACTGATTCGAAAACACATCACCGGCCGATGAAATTTTATCATGAATTTTCGTCAACTGTGACACCGTGTATGAGGGATCACAATAAAAGGAGTAGTGATTCATGCGAATAAAGTCATATCCGCCCACACAGGGAGCCTCTCTGTCCCTGAACGCATCGATGTTCCGTAACAATTCGTGAATCGCGTTAGCGGATTCGACCTGAGCGCGGATTCCTTCATCGGTGACTTTCATTCCCGTGAGGTCCTCAAGCCTTGCTTTCATCATGCCCAATGCGTCAAAATAATAGTCGAAGGCGAAACCCTTCTCCCAGTCCGGCGGCACACCGACCTTGAAAAGCGGCAGCCCGAGATACTCCAGCAACTCGGAAATACGGGATACGTGGCAGTCTTTCTGCTGGGCGACAATCAAATCGGCGATATCGGTAACCGGATCCAGCCCCAGCAGATAATATCCGGCCAGAGACTTGGCAAACGGGTTCAGGAAACGCAGCATATATTGCAGGCAGGCATCGGTAGGCTCGGGCTCTCCGCCCCGGCACATGGGATAGGGCTCCGCACCTGCGGCATATACCAGCTCCTGCGGAATAAAGCTTCCTACACATTCAACAATTTTTCTGCCTTCAGTCTTGCGGGCTTTCAACTCGGGGGGGCGACTGAATGCCTTTTCAGCAAATTCCTTCAGCAACTTCTGCATATTCATTATCTCCTTATATGGCATACTGTCTGAATGATTCACGAGGATGTCATCATCTTGTTCATTTTCACAATCTGGCAGATACTTTCTATTCTCGTTCTGAGAGCCTCCTGCGAGTAATCTCGATCTTCCCAGAAATCAGACTCCATATAAAAATGGGGCACCTGAATTTTCTCCTCAACCGCCATCGAAAGCACCTTCTGGTGAACACCCAGCCAGCGATCGAAATCATATGCCCCCATGAGCATCCCGTCCGGCTTGTAGGCGTCAACCTTTTCACAACTTGCTTCAATCTCATATCCCATATTCGATGATTGCGGCCGCTTGAGCCAGGCTTCGGCTGCCGCCATGTAGGGGTCGTCATACCGCGGCGGTTCCAGCATCTTCATGGTCGGGGTCATGTTGAGACTGAAGGTCAGCCCCACCCCATTTTCCTGAAACATTTTACAGATCCAGGGAACAGGGGCTGACACGAAATAACATCCCAGACTGGGCGCACCTTTCGGAATAATCCCCTTTCCCTGTGCGATCCGCTGTTTCACTTCATCAATGGTTGTTTCAAGTGCATCCGTCACATACTCAAAACCGGTGTTAAAGGGCATCGCCATGGGATAACCCAGAAGAGAGAGTTCCGTACCGCTGAAAGGCTGCGGATCTGCCGAACAGACCAGAGATATCAGCTCGGAAAGTTTCGTGCTGTAACTGCGAAACAGTCCCACGGAATCCGCTATGCTCTCCGGGGTCACTCTGATCCCGATCTTTTCCTGGACTGCCTCATATCCGTGCTCCATCTGCCTGGCGAGATATCTGATTCTGCGTTCATTCTCAAAATCCTTCTCACCAAAGTGGGTGTCATGCGGCAGCCGCGTGATGAGTACGTCCCAGTCCGATGCACACATGCAATTGATAAATTCATCTGTCTTTGGCCCCTCGTCGCAGACAAATCCCCAGGTCCAGATAACATCAGGAGACGGAATGACATCAAGCAATCTGGCAGAAATCCTGGTTTTGTTGAGGGCGCAATGACGGCAGCCATAGGTCATGCCCTGAGCTTCAGCCGTTTCAAGATATGGATTGATCCTGTGAAAAAATCCATTGAGGACCGCAACGAGAAAGATGTCCGGAAAACTTACAAACACCCGGTCTTGACCGCTTTGTTTTATGGCCATGTAATTTGAAGTGATCGCCGGCAGAATACCATAGAGAATTTTTACCCCGCGAGCCTTATATTCCCTGGCCCTGGTAAGATCGATGGCCTCACGCATGAATGCACCGATTAATTTCCTGACCCCCTTGAGTTCGATGTCAAAATACTTCGGGATCCATTCTCGGGTGGCAAAACGCACGTCCTCCTCACTGAGCCCCAGCCTTCCGGACGCCTCGATCCACTCCGGAAGCATATCCTGAAGCTCAGTCCCCTCAAATCCGGCCAGATCCAGAAACTCTTCATATATGCCACTGCTCATTACCGGTTCCTTCCGTCTTGCTATTATGCGACATGCACTTGATGATGAAATTCCATGATGCTTCTGTCCGGGTAATATTTTTTATCTTATCCGGTCCTCCTGAAAAAAAACGACTGTATGAACACGATACAGACACGGCTGCATCTGCCTGAGAACTTATGATTGTGCGACAGAACACTTCTCAAGAGCAAAAAGGGCGGCACCGAGTGCGGCGGTGGATTGCGGGTCGTCTATCGTATGAATTTCCTTGCCCAGCATGTCCTGGAATTCATTGAGCATACCGATGTTCTTTGCGGCCCCGCCCGTAAACACGATGGGTTGCTCGAACGGGATCTGCCCGGCCCGGCCCATATTCACGATCCGCTTGACAACAGACCTGTGCATTCCGGCGACAATGTCCTCTTTTGACCTGCCTTCCGATAAAAACGAGATGATTTCCGATTCGGCAAAAATAGTGCACATGCTGCTGATCACGCACGCGTCCCCGGATGTGAGCGAAAGCGGCCCCAGCTCATCGAGCGAGATGTTGAGCAGCCGCCCGGTCAGCACCTCGAAAAACCTCCCGGTGCCGGCGGCGCACTTATCATTCATCTCGAACTTTGTTACACGGCCTCTGCCGTCGAGCTGGATGATCTTGCTGTCCTGCCCCCCGATATCGATGATGGTCTTTACGTCTTCATGGAAGGCTCTCGTGCCTCTGGCATGACAGACAATTTCAGGCAGCACGTCATCCGCCTGATCGAATGATCGTCTTCCGTAACCGGTCGACAGGATGTATTCCACCGCATCTGGCGGTTTCCCGGCCGTCTCCAACGCCGAAACAAGGGCATCTCTTCCGCTTTGATTTCGGTCATACGTTGTAGGCAGAAGTGAAAAGCTCAAAATCTTCCTATCGGAATCGATGAGTACGGCCTTGGTTGTCGTTGAACCAATATCTATGCCTGCATAAATCAAAACGCTACCTGCCTCCGGCAAAAAGCACGCAACACGCATGCACGCGTTGATTATTAATGTAACGGGGCGATCAACTCATTAAATCCTGACGCTCTCATTCTATTTCTAATCTGTTTTTATCAGCAAAAATCATACCGTCAGCGGCGCCATAAAACCTGTCAGCGGTTTCTGTCCGATATCATAATTTTTTCAAGCGGTTGCTTCAAATCGCAGGGTACTGACATTTCATCGCGTCTGTTTCGAAAAACCGTACCATTGATACAACTGAAACATGTTCTGTTTCATAAAAAAATACATTTATTTCAGAATGACGGGCCTCGAATCAGAAGAAGACCGGTGGCAACAGAAGCTGTTTCTTCCAACCGGTCAGAGAGTCCGTATTTGTGAGTTATCAATTAAATGCTGTCAAAAAAAACAAGAAATTTCTGTATATATTTTACCGCCCGCTTCGCTCGAGACGCGGAGAACGCAGAGCCCTTCAACGGCGTCTTTGGACTCTGCGTTCTCTGTGCCTCGAGAGAGCGAAGCGAACGGGCGGTAAAAATTAAAAGAAATTTTTTAAATGCAATTCCATGAGAATCGGGTTGCGGGCATAGTCCGTATTAGACGCTGATATGACTGCACCCCGGGCCGGTGATGCGGCTTCTTCCGCCGGGGCCGGGAATGATTCGGATCTGAGTGCCGATGCGTTCTCTCAGGGCCGGGACGTGGGAAATCACGCCGATGAGCTTACCGTCCTGCCTGAGCTCGGCCAGGGTCTCCAGCGCGGTCTCCAATGCGTCATTATCGAGGGTGCCAAATCCTTCATCGAGAAACAGGGATTCGATCCGCACGTTCCGGCCGGCCATGCGCGACAGGCCCAGGGCCAGGGCCAGGCTCACGATAAAGCTCTCGCCGCCGGACAGGTTCCGTGTGGAGCGGATCTCGCCCGCCTGATAATTGTCGATGACATTGAGATCCAGGGGCTGGACCTCATCGCGAACCAGCAGGTACCGGTCCGTCATCTTCCGCAGCTGACGGTTGGCGTGAGAAACCATTATTTCAAAGGTCAGGCCCTGGGCAAAATTGCGGAATTTTTTCCCGTCCGCCGATCCGATCAGTTCATGCAGGCGGTCCCAGCGACCGCATTCGGTCTTCTGCGCCTCGATCGCACGGACGTGCGCCTGCTGCCGGGTCCGGAGCGTATCGTTTTCGCTCAGCCGGTGTTCGATGGTGACAATCTCCTTCCGCGCCTGCTGCAAATCCGATGAGCAGGCATCGAAGTTCTGCTGCAAAGCGTCCCGGGGCTGTTCGGTGGCCTTTTTGTCGCGTTCGCTCTGAAGCGCCGCGGCCTTGTCCTTTTGGCGGGTGTCGAGTTCGGTCCGTTCCCGGTCCAGGGTCTGCGCCTGCTTTTCCAGCCGCCGGCGTTCGTCTTCGGGCAGGCATGCCGCCAGGAATTCGACCTCGTCGGCAAAACCGGCCTGCCGGAAACGTTCTTTCAACTGTTCCCCGGTCCGGTTCAGTTCCGTACAACGTTTCCGGATTGAATCGGTAAGGGCGGTGATGCGATCCGACAGCCGGGTCAGGACCTGTTCGGCCTGCTCACGGGTTTTGCGAACCCGGTCCAGGGCTTTTTCCGCGCGGTCCACGGCCCCGGTCAGCCGCGCCTCCTCTGCATCCGGCTGTTTGTCGCCGTAAAGCCTGTGGCGCTCACCGGCCCATGCATTCAACTCCTGCGTCAACGCGTCACGGACCGTCCGCTTTTCCTCAAGGTCCTTTTGAGAATTTTCCATAAGGGCCTGTCGGGTCCTGAGCTCGGACGTCAGGGTCTCGATCGTTTTCCTGTGACGGGCCTCTTCGGCCTGCCGGGCCTTCCACCGGTCCCGTCGTGCCGTCAGCCGGCTCAATATACCGCCAAGACCGGCTACGGTAATTTCGCTGATGCCGTAGTCCGATACCGCACCCAGCGCCCGGTCGGCCGCCCTTTTCCTCTGATCGGCCAGGGCCTCGCTCTCACGGGTCAGACGGGCCAGTTCGCGTTCGGCGGTCTCCTGCCTGTGGCGGGCCGTCTGAAGGGCGGTTTCAGACTGGATAAACGCCGTGCGGGCTTTCTCCAGGGATTTAAACGCCGCTTTTTCCTGCCGGCTCTTTTCCTCGAATCCGCGAATGGTTTTTGAAACCTGCGCGATGCGTTTTTCTACGTCCGTGAGGGCCACACGCACGCTTTGCGCACGCGCCTGCGCACCGGCTTCGATCGTCAGGCGCTCCAGCGCCTTTTCGCATTGCACCTCGTCGGCATCCAGCGCCGCTTTTTTGTGGTTGATATCGCGCCGGACCTGTTTGAGATCGGTTTCCGTTCGCGCCTGCTGCACGGTCAAACCGGCCAGTTGGTCCGTCACCTTTTCAAGCGTTTCTTTCGCCTGTCTGAGGTCGGATTCGGTCGCATCCATGGACGGGACATTTCCCTCGGCAAAGGGATGCGCCAAAGAACCGCACAGGGGACAGGGTTTTCCGTCCTCCAGACGCGCCCGTTCGGCCTCGAGATCGCGGATACGGGCCAGCAGGGCCGCCTGCGTCTCCAGATGCCCGACATTCCGTTCACACTGCGTTTTGTCGCGGTTCACGGCGGAAATGTCCGCAGCCACCTGCGTCTGTTCCCGGTTCAACGCGTCCTCGCGCATTCTCAACCCGTTCAGTTCCCGCTGACCGGTTTCCATACGTGCCAGAATTTCCCCGGTCTGTTCCAGCAGGCGCCTGCGGTCCCTGAATGCGTCCAGCTCATCGTGCCAGTCTCCGGGCTCACGTCCCCCGAGCATATCCTCCAGTTCCCGAACCACCTGCCCATGAACTTTTTCCGCTGTTTTCCGTTCAGCTTCGGCCTGTTCATGAGCGGTCCGGCGACTGTTCAAGGTCTTGTCCGCCCTGTTTTTATCGGTCTCCATTTCGGCCCGGGCCTTTTGGATGCCCGCCTGCTTTTGATCCGCTTCGGTCAATGTTTCAAACAACCTGCCGACGGCCGCCAGGTCCTCGACCAGCCCGGCGTCAACCGCATGGTCTTCCAGGTAACGTTCCACGTCGGCCAGAGCGGTCTGCGATGCCGCAAGCGCCCCCTCTGCCTTTCTGATCCGGGTGCGGCAGGCGGTGCGCTGTTTTTCGGCCTGTCTGATATGGTTTTCAGCTTCGTTTACCTGAGTGCGTTTGTCGGCCAGCCGAACGTCCATTTCCCGGACCCTGCGGATGACATTCGACTCCTGTTTGAAATCAATCCGGGCCTGTTCGAGTGATGCTGAAGCGGCCTGCTCCTGTTTCACCGCCGCTTCCCGGTCCGATTCGTGTGCCGGAAGCTGTTCGCGGGATCGACCCAGCTCTTTTTTCTCCTGATCCTGCTGGGATCGAAGGGTAACCACCCGCGCATGATCACCCTGCAGGGTCAATGCCCGGTTTGCGCTTTCCAGCCGCTTCAATTCCGGCTCAAACACCTGCCGGCGTGTTTCAAATTCCCGCCGCCGGTCTTCGAGCGCTGCGATGTCTTTTTCCAGCACGGTGATCCCGTCCAGCCAGGCCAGGGCCTTTTGAAGGGCCTCCACCCGTTTTGCCAGCTCCGTCTCCCGCGCCTGTCTTTCCTTGAGCTGCCCGCGCAGTCCAAGTTCCTCCTCACGGCTGAGCAGCTGAATGCCGGCCAGCAGGGCCTGCATCTCATCGAGTTTTTTGCGTTCATCGGCCCGTCGTTCATGCGTTTTCATGGAAATGCGGCTGTAGATTTCCGTGCCCGTGATCTGCTCCAGAATCGGGGCCCGCTCGTCCGGGGCCGCCTGCAGAAACACGGCGAACCCGCCCTGGGCCAGCAGCATGGACCGCGTGAACCGGTCAAAATCCATCCCGGTCACCCGTTCGATACAGCCGGCCACATCGCGCATTTTCGATTCCAGCACCTTTCCGGTCGCCGCATCCACGATCTCGTGTTTCGGCGGCTGAAGCTCGCCGCCGGCTTTCCGGCGAGAGCGGTGCTGGCTCCAGTGAGACCGGAAGCAGCCCGCCGGGGTTTCAAAGGTCACCTCGGCAAAGCATCCGCCGGTCTGACGCGACATGATCTCGTTGGCGCTTTTCGTCACCCGGTTCAGGCGCGGAGTCCGGCCGTACAGGGCCAGGCATACGGCATCGAGCAGGGTGGTCTTCCCGGCGCCGGTCGGACCGGTAATCGCAAAAATGCCGTCGGCTGCATACGACGGATGGGTAAAATCCACCGACCACTCGCCGCAAAGGGAGTTGAGGTTTTCAAACCGTACCCGAAGTATCTTCATGCGCCCTCCCGTTCCGCCCCGGGATCGCCTTCAAAAACCGATGCGACCACCTCGCCGTAGGCGCCGATCAATTCTTTCCGCTGCGTGTCCGGCACGTCATGGGCGTCCAGACAGCGGGAAAACACGTCATGGACATCCAGATCATCCAGGGTTTCCGTGCAGTCCGCGGCACGCAGGGCCCGTTCCAGCACCCGGTTATTTTTCACCCGCAGAATTTCCAGAGCCGTTCGGTCAACAGCCTCATCCAGCCGCTCGCGAAGACTGCCGGCAATTTCGTCTCCCTCGTAGACGATTTCGAGCCACGCCGAACTTTCAGCCGCTTTCAACTCACTCAGACGACAGGCGATGGTCTCCCAGTTCCCGCGAATCTGTTCCAGCTGCTGAAACCGGGGCACGGACACGGTCGTCACAACCGGAGGCCCATCCGAAAACGCCACCCGGCATATGCGTTTTTCCTGCGTTGCCTCGCCGAATCCCATGGGAATGGGCGATCCCGAATACCGGCGGGTGTCCAGACCGCCCACCTGCTGAGCCGTATGCAGATGCCCCAGCGCCAGATAATCGATGCATTCGGGGAACACGTCCGCTGCCACGCGCGCCAGCGAACCCACGTACAGCTCGCGCACCCCGTCGCCGTCCACGGTCCGGCCCCCGGCCGTAAACAGATGCCCCATGGCGACAATCGGCACCGGCCGCTCCAGCCCGGTACGCACCTGCTGCGCAGCCTCGCCCACCCGGTCGTAAAAGCTGCGGATGCCTTCAATCAGCTTGCGCTCCTTGTCCTGAACGCTCTCCCCGGCCTCGGCCTTTCGGATGTCCCGGTCCCGCAGATACGGCACCGCGCAGACGATGATCTCGGGCGCTCCGTCCGCACCGGTCAGCACCTTTACATGATCCGCCGGGTTGTCCGATGCGATTCCGACCACGTGCACATTCAAAAACCGCAGCACCTCCCGTGGCGCCTCCAGAAACGTCGGCGAATCGTGGTTGCCGGCCGTCACGACCACATGCCGGCAGCCGGACTGCGCCACCCGGCATAAAAATCGGTAATACAGTTCCTGCGAACGGTTGCCCGGCGTGCTGCTGTCAAACACATCTCCGGCCACCAGCAACGCGCCCACAGCCTCTTTTTCTATATAGCCGGCCAGCCAGTCCAGAAACGCCTCAGACTCCGCATGGCGCTTTCGCCCGTACAGAGACCGGCCGATATGCCAGTCCGATGTGTGAATCAGTTTCATGGGGTCTCCGTTTTTAACAAGCCGTAATCAAAAAAATCTCACGCAAAGGCGCCAGGAAAATTTTTACGGGTTTCAGGACTTGATGTAAAATAAATATCAAGCATTCTCATTTATTTGTTCATGACAGCAGACAAGAACCATCTGATTTCTCCAGCAGATAAAATCCGTTCTAAAAGACAGTCAGGATCCGATCCGGTGTGCCGGACGAACCATCAGCACGGTCTCCGCTCCGGCCGGGGTTGGACCGGCCGGGGCATGGTCCCGGAAACCGGACGCCCGATAGAGCCTGCGGGCGGCTTCGCCTTCCACAATTCCGGACGCGAAGGTCTGCACCACGATATTCCGGTTCAGGTCCAGGCGATCCATGGCATGTTTCAAGAGGGCTCTGCCAAGTCCCTTTCCCCGGCATTTTTCGGTAACGGCAAACCATTCGATCCGGTTGTACTGCGCTGAAACGATGATACCGCCGTTCAGCTCGCCTTTGAAAGCGCTGTCAATCGACCGGACGCAAAATCCCTGACCGGTGGAAAGCGCCCGCGCCAGGGCCGATCTGAAAGGGTTCTGATCCGCCATCAGCCCGAAAAGCGGTTCGACTTCCCGTGCCAGTTCGATCCAGTTTTCAAAATCATCGGGGGTTGCCGGCTGCACTTTCATTATCCATCTCCGTCAGATTGTCATGAAGAGTTTCAAATCAGCTCAAAAAAACATATACTGACCGCAGGAAGCACGACTGTCCCCTTTGTATAGGAAGTTTTGACTGCCTGTCGAGAATTTTCTTCAACGAACGGCGTTTTGAAAAAATGATTGATTTTGCCGTTTCTTCGAACTATATCATAGATATTCAAACGATCGTTTAAAACAGCATTCTTGCACGGAAAGACGTACGCCATGAAAAAAATCATTCTGCTCATCGTTCTCGCCGCTGCAATTGCCGGCGGCATTACCGGATACCGCCACTGGAAACGAGACCGGGCAACGCAGACTACCTCTCTCCTCGTATTTTACGGAAATGTCGATATACGCACGGTAAATCTCGGGTTTCGCGTACCGGGGAAAATTTCCGGGGTAAACGTCGAGGAAGGGGACCGGATCAACCCGGGCGACGTGATCGCCGTGCTGGACGATGCGCCTTACCGGGAGGAGCTGGCCCTGGCGGCTGCGGACAGGGACCGGGCCTCTGCCGAACTTGACCGCCTGCAAAGCGGCACCCGCCCCCAGGAAATCCGGCAGGCTCGCGCCCAGGTGGATGAACGCACCACAAATCTGAAAATTCTGCAGCTGGAATATGATCGCATCAAGGCATTAGCTGCCGACGGCGCCGCCACCCGGCAGGCCTTTGACGACATCAGTGCCCGGCGCGACGAGGCCATGGCCCGGCTGAGCATCGCCGAAGCCAGTCTGGCGCTGGCACTGGAAGGATTTCGAAAAGAGGACATCGCGGCCGGACGCGCCCGCCTGGCGTCATCGGTCGCAGGGGTTCAACGGGCAACCCGCCAACTGGGCGATACCCGGCTCACCGCGCCTGACAAAGGCATTCTTCTCACCCGCGTGGAAGAGGCGGGAACCGTTGTGGGCGCAGGGCAGACGGTCGCCGTCCTGTCCCTGACCGATCCGGTCTGGGTGCGGGCCTATGTGGCCGAGCCGGATCTCGGCCGCCTGTGGCCGGGCATGCCGGCACAGATCGTTACCGACTCCCGGCCGGACAGTCCCTATACCGGCCATGTGGGATTCATTTCCCCCGAAGCCGAATTTACCCCAAAAAACGTGGAGACACCGAAACTCAGGACCGATCTGGTCTACCGGTTCCGGGTGGTTGCCGACAACCCGGATGAAGGACTTCGCCAGGGCATGCCGGTGACCGTCAGAATCGATACGTCGGCGACACCGCCGGCTGCAGGCCATACAGCCCCCTCCGGAACCGCAGGGTAATGTCGGCCATGATCGTCATTAACCATATGACCAAATCATTCAGGGGATCTCCCCGGCCGGCGCTCAATGATATTCACTCGACTGTTCGACCGGGCATCATCACCGGCCTGGTGGGGCCGGACGGATCGGGTAAAACCACGTTGATGCGGCTTCTGGCCGGGCTTCTGATACCCGACCGGGGAACCGTCACGGTTACCGGCCTGGACAGCGTCAACGACACCCCGGCCCTGCATCAGATCCTCGGATACATGCCCCAGCGCTTCGGTCTTTATGAGGATCTGTCCGTCATGGAAAATCTAAGGCTGTATGCGGACCTGCAGGGCGTTACCGGCAAACACCGCAAAGAGACCTTCGAGCGCCTCCTGGCGTTCACCGGGCTGGAGCCGTTCACCTCCCGCCTGGCCCGCCGGCTGTCCGGCGGCATGAAACAGAAACTGGGTCTGGCGTGCACGCTGGTCAAAGCCCCGAAAGTGCTGCTGCTCGACGAACCCAGTGTCGGCGTCGATCCCATCAGTCGCCGGGAGCTGTGGAAAATGGTCCGAGACCTCGTAGACGACGACATCACCGTGATCTGGAGCACCTCATACCTGGACGAGGCCGAACAAAGCGATGCGGTGCTGCTTTTAAACGACGGGCGACTGCTGTTCAACGGCAACCCGGCCGATCTGACCGGCCGCGTCACGGGACGGGTGATTCGGGTCGAAGGCATCCCCGAAGCAGCCAGGCGGCAGATTCTGGCCGACTGCCTCCGACGGCCGGATATCCTTGACGGCGTGGTCCAGGGGCGTGCCCTTCGCCTGGTGACAACACCGCAGGCGCCCCTGCCGTCGGCCGATGAGTTGAATGCCGGCCCCGGCGCCGTGGCTGTCCCGGTCGCGCCCCGGTTTGAAGACGCGTTTATCGATATCCTGGGCGGCGGCCCGGGCGGCGATTCCCGGCTGGCAGCAAAGACGTCCCCGATCAAAGACGACGGAAAGCCCGTGGTCGAAGCCCATGGTCTGACCAAATGTTTCGGATCATTTACCGCGGTAAGGGACAACAGTTTTTCGATCCGGCGGGGGGAAATTTTCGGGCTGCTGGGCCCCAACGGCGCCGGAAAAAGCACCACCTTTAAAATGATGTGCGGTCTGCTCAAACCCACGGAGGGAGACAGTTTTGTGGCCGGTGTGGACCTGCGGCATTCACCGGGAAAAGCCCGGTCCCGCCTGGGATACATGGCGCAGAAATTTTCCCTCTACGGCAACCTGAGCGTCCGGCAGAACCTGAATTTTTTCTCGGGCGTATACGGCCTCAAAGGCCGGAAGCAGAAAGAGACCATCGGGCGCATGATCGAGACGTTTGATCTGACCGCGTATCTTTCCGCCGGAGCCGCTCAGCTGCCGCTTGGATTCAAGCAGCGCCTGGCCCTGGCCTGCGCCGTGATGCACGCCCCGGACGTGCTGTTTCTGGATGAACCCACCTCCGGGGTCGATCCGATCACCCGCCGCGAATTCTGGACCCATATCAACGGCCTGGTGGAAAAAGGCGTCACGGTCCTGGTGACCACCCATTTCATGGACGAAGCCGAATACTGCGACCGCATCGGACTGATTTACCGGGGAGAAAAAATCGCCGAAGGCTCTCCGGATGAACTGAAAACCATCGCCCGCTCCGCATCGCTGCCGGACCCCACACTCGAAGATACCTTTATCGAACTGGTCAGGCGTTCGGAACGTTCAGAAAGCGAGGGCATATGACACGGCCTTCTTTTTCCGCACACACAGGCAGGGTCCGTCGCCTCAAAGCCCTGATCGTCAAGGAAAGCCTTCAGGTGGTGCGAGACCCGAGCTGCATCCTGATTGCGTTTGTGCTGCCGCTGATATTTCTCTTTCTGTTCGGCTACGGCGTATCCCTGGATGCCCGCAACATCCGGATCGGCATTGCCCTGGAAGATGACGGCCCGGAAGCCCACAGTCTGGCGGCCGCGTTTATCGCATCGCGCTTTTTCGATACCCGCATCGCCCGGGACCGACGGGAGCTGGAACCGAACCTGGTCAGCGGCCGGATCAGGGGCATCGTGGTCATTCCCCGGAATTTTACCCGGCAACTGAAAAAAAGGGAAGCCGTCTCGCCGGTCCAGCTGCTGACCGACGGCAGTGAAAGCAACACGGCCAATTACGTAGAAAACTACGCCAGGGGCGCCCTGGCCTCATGGCTGACCGAGCAGGGCCTTTCCGTGGCCGCCTCTACGGAACCTGCCGTCGACCTGACCGCCCGTGTCTTTTACAACCCGGCGCTTGACAGCCGCAATTCGCTGGTGCCCGGGTCCCTGGCCGTGATCATGGCCATTATCGGCACACTGCTGACGGCCCTCATTGTCGCCCGCGAGTGGGAACGCGGCACCATGGAGGCGCTTCTGGCCACTCCGCTGACGGCCGTGGAGATCATCATCGGAAAACTGGTGCCCTATTTCTGCCTGGGCATGGGGTCCATGGCCGTGTGTACGGCCATTGCCGTATGTTTACTCGCGGTTCCATTCAGAGGCTCTTATGCGGCGCTGACCGTGGTGTCGGCCGCGTTCATGCTGGCTGCACTGGGGCAGGGCTTTCTGATTTCCACCCTGACCCGGAATCAGTTTGTCGCCTCGCAGATCTCTATTATCTCCGCATTTCTGCCGGCGTTCATTCTCTCGGGATTCGTATTTGAAATCGCGTCCATGCCATGGCTGCTGAGGCAGCTGACGCGCCTCATCCCGGCACGCTATTTTGTCACCAATCTCCAGACGCTGTTTCTCGCCGGCGATATCCGGCTCCTTTTAATCGAAAACGCGCTCCTTCTACTGGCTATCGCACTGTTTTTCTTTGTCCTGACCCTGAAAAAAACCCACAATCGCCTGGAGTGAGGCAACGTGTTTATTCGACTGAAATCGCTGATCATCAAGGAATTTCTGGCTGCCCTGAGAGACTCCAAGGCACGGATGGTGCTGATCGTCCCTCCGCTGATCCAGATCTTTGTCTTTTCCTTTGCCATGACGCAGGAGGCAAAAAACGTTTCCCTGGGCGTGTTGAACCTGGATTCCGGAAAAGCCGGATTCGAACTGGTGCAGCGGTTTCAAAGCGCGGCTACCTTTACGAAAATCCTTCACCTCGAGGGAAACGCACAGGTGCGTCCTGTTCTGGACGAGCAGCGGGCAACGGCCGTTCTGGTCGTTCCTTTTAATTTTTCAACCGATATCGGTTCCGGCCGCCCGGCACAGGTGCAGCTGCTGCTCGACGGTCGAAAAACCAACACCGCCCAGATCGTGAGGGGCTATGCACTGAAAATCGTGCGGCAGTTTATTGAAGATATGACGTCGGACGACAGCCGGACGGCACCGGCTGCCATCGTCACCCGCCACTGGTTCAACCCGAACCTGGATTTCAAGTGGTACACGGTCCCCAGCCTGGTCTGCGTGCTGGCCACCATTGTCGGGCTGATCCTCACCTCGCTGTCGGTCTCACGGGAGCGGGAAATGGGCACCTTCGATCAGATTCTCGTCACTCCCCTGGGACCCGTGGAAATTCTGATCGGAAAGGCCGTTCCCGCCCTGATCCTGGCCATGGGGTCCGCCACCCTGCTGATTACCGTTGCCGTCTTTGCGTTCCGCATCCCGTTTGAGGGATCACCAATTCTGCTTTTCGGGGCTCTGGCGATTTTTCTCCTGTCGATCATCGGCATCGGGCTGTTTATCAGCTCGCTGTCCATGACCCAGCAGCAGGCCATCCTCGGCGTGTTTGTCTTCATGCCGCCGGCCGTGCTGCTGTCCGGGTTTGCCACGCCCGTCGAAAATATGCCGCACTGGCTCCAGACCGTCACTGTCGCCAATCCCCTCCGGTGGTTCCTGATCATTGTCCGCGGGGTTTTTTTAAAAGACATGCCGCCGGCCGACGTGCTTTCAAACGCCTGGCCCCTGATCGTTATCGCAGCCGTCACCCTGACCGCCGCCGCCTGGCTGTTCCGGCACCGGATGGAGTAGGAAAAAACCCGGCCCCCTATGCCACTCATTGCTCGACATCCCAATGGGGTTGTCCTGATGCCTTTACCCGGGCATGTCGATCCCCCGATTCATGATTTTCACATAGCCGCTGTAGCTGAACAGTCGGTTGCGTTTTCGGGCGGTCAGTTCACGCACGATGCCGAGGCGCTCGAGATGCCCCAGAGCCTTGTTAACCGTAGCCGGTGTGATGCCGGTCTTTTCCACCAGACGGCCGGACGTAATGATGGGATGCTCCATCAGCGCCCGATGGACCTTCAGCGTGGAAGCGGCTGCCCGTCCAAGCCCGCTGATCCTGTCACGATCCCGTCCGGACAGATCGAAAAGCTGCTGTGCCGTTTCGGCTGCCTGAACAGCCGTCATAATCACGGCGTCGGCAAAAAAATCCAGCCAGAGTTCCCAGTCGCCGGTCAGTCGAACGTTATTGAGCAACTCATAGTAATATTGTCGATGGGTCTTGAAGTAAAGACTCAGGTAAAGCATGGGTTCCCGCAACACCTTCTGTTCGCATAAAAGCAGCGTAATCAGCAGGCGGCCGAGACGCCCGTTGCCGTCGAGAAATGGATGGATCGTTTCAAACTGAACATGGGCCAAAGCCGCCTTGAGAAGTACCGGTGTCGGTTCGGGTTGATCGTGAAGAAACAACTCCAGCTCGCCCATGCACTTCAATACATGATCGACCGGTGGAGGGACAAAGGCGGCATTACCGGGCCGAGTGCCGCCGATCCAGTTCTGGCTGCGCCGAAAAGCACCCGGTGTCTGACGGCTGCCGCGCCCTTTGGACAACAGCACTGCGTGGATCTCCCTGATCAGCCGCAACGACAGGGGAAACCCTTCAGCCAATCGGCCCAGACCATAGTTGAGGGCGGCCACGTAATTGCTGACTTCCTGTACATCGTCCAGCGGCACGCCCGGCTCCTGATCGAGTTCAAATAGCAGCAGGTCCGAAAGGGATGATTGCGTGCCCTCGATCATGGAAGAAAGCACTGCCTCCTTGCGCACATACATATAAAGAAAAAGCGAAGTATCCGGCAACAGAGCGGAGACGCTGTCCAGCCGGCCCAGCGCCAGCAGGGCCTGATCGAACTTGCCGCGAAGCTCCGGCGTCCAGTCAATGGCCGGACACGGCGGCAGCGGTGCAGGCACAAAGGCCTGCACCTTCTCCCCCGCGGTCGCTATCCTTACATAATGTCCCTGAAGTTCCCGTTTCATTCATCTCACCTTGTAACTAAAATAAGATTTTTATTTATTTTAACTTAATGCGCTTTATTAAAATAAGAGAGTGCAAAACAGAAAGCAAGTGGATTTTCCGATAGACACATTCATAAAAGCCAGATCTACAGCCACCGCTTGGTTGTCATACCAAGGCAGTTTTCAGGGCCAGCCATGCTTACACACCGGGCTTGAATTTCAGGCCCCCATCCGGGCCATCAGTACGCAACACAAATGTCCCCACTATTTTGAGGGTCGTATGACAACGTGGATCCAATCCAGCCCCAATTACGCGTTTTTCTCCATTTATGACCCAACATATCGTGAGGTCCTCACGTTGAAGGAACTCCCTGAGCAGGTCTTCGCGCAACAAAAGCGCAGATGGGCCCTCAGCATGTGCCGTTGGATCAAAAACTGCGAGTTTCCCACTGGAATCCACATAGTCAGCGCCAAAACCATTCCATCGGATCCCAAGTCCTTCTAAAAGGTCACTCTGTGGGAGCCGGAGCGTGAAGCTCTCATCCACCGAACAGTCAAAGCCACTTCCCTCGCATAAATACTTCACCGTGACTGTCCGTATCTTCACCGGACAGTCATGACCCGCTTGAGTCCACCCGTCGTCACCGTAATACGGCTGTTGAAAGAAATGTGAAGCCGGCGCCCAACCATGCTCGCCCAAAAACATCTGGTGAACCTCAGGTGGTTCCGGCATTCTCTGATTCCATAAGTCTTTGTTGCCGGCCCATTTTATAAATCTTTCCGAGTCTTTGGTCCGGATCAAGTAGCCGGTACAGCTATACCAGAGATCACGACGCTCCATGTCAGATGACTCCTTGTCGACCGGTACAGGCTGCTTCCACAGGAAGGAACCCTGCACATTGAACCACGAAGACCCGTCCTCAGGATTGACAATTCGCAACAGTTCCTTTACGTTTGGAAGGTCGTCTCGATTTAGCGCCCAGCCCCTTGGGTTACCCGGCTCTCCCCAATTATCATACATAACGGCACCCCACCACGCTGGCGAATGTCCGCCCCACGATGTTCCACCTTTTAAAGCTCGAAGTGTACATGATGGGTCAATGTCTCGGAACCGGTCCTGCCAGGGTCCGTCGTAGGATCGATCACCGCAATATCCGTATGGCCCTCGGTACTGAAAGTGGTCGGAAATAAACGCCATAATTTCATGGTATGCAATCCACTGATATTTCTTCCCGATCCTCTCGGCCTTCGAAGCCTCGCGCCCATGATAGCCGATGGAAAAACGATCAAATTGGCCGAACCGTTCGGTTGTCCATCCAAGGTCAAACACCCGCCAAAGGATATACCGCTGAATGTGAATCAATTCAAAGCCAGGCAGGATGTCCCGTCCACCCTCTCTAACGGTGAGGAGTTCTTCCAAACGTGATACTTGTCCGTCCGAAATGAGTGACTTCAAGGCACTCAGGGCAATTTCACGGCTGTTTTCCAGCTCGGCCACATCCGGACTTGAAATAGCCCCGATCGAACCAGAGGAGTTCTCGTCCTCTACACCGTTTTCATTCACAACCGACACAGCGGTCTCAAATTTATCAACTATAACGTCAGGAAGGCTGGCGAAAAATTTAGCCCCCAACAGCTTAATTTCCGCATTATCAAATGTTTCCCAGGCAGAACGCGCCTCAACCGAAAAAGCGGAAATAAGTTCCGCTATTTGCTCTTCCACGGATACCCAAATCGGCTCTTCAAGCCCAACAGCTAACCATTCATGATTTATAGAAGATGAGTTAGTGCCTATCACATAGCGGGCAAAGTCGTCGTTCATCACTGAACTGCCGATTCGATTGCGTGCCCACTCAAGATCACGGCTATCATGGGCTCCACGAGACCAATCGGGCATAAAAGGTCTGATTTCCTCTTCTGTAGGTATATTGGGCCACGTGCTTCGGTACGGTGGACGAATTCGTTCAACTTCCACATCAATACGTGCCCCCAGATTAAGCGCGCGTTCGACCACTCCACGAGCATAATCCCGTAGCAATATATGAGCAGGCGGGGCACCCGCTGCAAATACAAAATTGTACACACTCTCTGCCAAATGCCCAACCCTCACCAGGTCATAACACCGCATGGCCGCGCCATAGGCGACGGCATAGACCCGCTCAACAACGTACGGGTCATCCAATTCGGCAAACAGCTCAACCAAACGAACAACAGCATCCAATCTACCAGTCAAAAGATTTACGAGGGCCTTAGTCGAACGATCTCGGAGGTGGCGATTCGATGCGGTAAGCATCCAACACAAAGAAATTGCACAAAGCTCGACGGATTCATCATCGACACTGGTATCCGGGGTTATCGACCACGCCCAGTCAACTAAACGGTCTACAGCTCTTTCACTTCTCCAGGCCTCGTGCAAATAGGTGCTCCACCAAGCGTCTCGATCAGGCATAGAATCCCGCCGAAGCCTCGAGTCAAGAAAAAGTGCGTTTAAAGGATGGCCGGCAATCGTTGTCACTGTCAATAATGCATCAAGGGTATCGTTCCAATCGTGATCATTTCGGATAAGGCGGCTGAGAACTTCTTTCGTAGTCTCGGAGAACGCGCTGGTAGTGTCAATTTTATTGTGTAAAATTTATTTCTGCCATTTTTTTTAGAAATGGCAGGTTGTTACGCACTTTTCCTATGGGGTTTGACTGCCAATGGACTTCCATTTTAATGCTGATAAAAGC
>Ga0272441_10000423_pt1 | contig 97312 bp, 95 predicted proteins | sample SSMProp6N_FD_193582 | JGI IMG/M metagenome (GOLD analysis project Ga0272441, IMG submission 193582) | Marine sediment archaeal communities from Little Sippewissett salt marsh, Falmouth, MA, United States - SSM-Prop-6N | ecosystem: Environmental > Aquatic > Marine > Wetlands > Sediment ... | reverse complement strand
TTTCTACTTCCTTCTGAATATTGTAAATTGTAACGTATGTAAAAATATTTATATATGAATTGGTATTACGGGTAAGCCGTTCCAATCAATTATATTAGATAGAGTAAGCTATAAAAAGATAATAATATGATTAAAAACGATTGCGGCCCTATTTAGGGCCTGTAGCTCAGCTAGGTAGAGCATCTGGCTTTTAACCAGGTGGCCAAGGGTTCGAACCCCTTCAGGCCCGCCTATTCCCCTCACCGATTAGGAGGAATGTATCATTACTGCAACTACAAAAAAAATTCAGGAAAAACATTATGAAATACTAGGTCACCAATTGGTACCTGACCATAAAATTTTATCTGACGATGAGAGCGAAAAATTACTTAAACTATACAATATCAAACCTGAACAGCTGCCACGTATATTAAGTACAGATCCAGTTATCCAAGCTATAGGGGCAAAGCCAGGTCAAATAGTAAAAGTAATCAGAAAAAGTAAAACGGCTAAATACGCGACAGCTTATAGAATTGTAATTGAAAGTGAGAAAAATTGAGATTAGAAATTTTCACATTCGAGTGTTTTAAATAGAGTCTTAGGTGTGTGTAATAATATGAGAGAATTAGTAGATGCTTTTTATAGAGATAGAAGTATAGTAAACCATCAACTTGCTTCATATGATGATTTTTTAAATAGGAGATTACAAAATATTATCGACAACACTGTTATTGGCCAAGAAGAAGAAGATATGGAGAAGGGATATATTTACCCTGAAATTGAAGGTTATAAAATAAAATTTGGCAAGATACGGGTAGGATACCCTGGGGTAAAGGAAGCTGATGGTACTGAAAGACATCTTACGCCCATGGAGGCAAGATTAAGAGATTTAACCTATGAAGCAAATGTTGAATTAGAATTCATACCAATAAAAGACGAAATTGAGTACGAACCTGAAACTGTTAAAATTGGCGAATTACCTGTAATGATTAAATCAAACAAATGCAACATTTCAAGAAAAGTCTTAGAAGAAGAGTTAGAACACCCTTTATCAGATGATGAATACAAAGAAAAGTTAAGACAAAAACAGGAGGATCCATTAGATCCCGGCGGTTATTTTATTAGCAATGGAACAGAAAGAGTGCTTATTACTGTTGAAGATTTAGCCCCAAACCGTGTTTTAGTAGAAAAAGCAAGCCGGTATGGAACGGATGTGGAAGTTGCTAAAGTATTTTCTCAACGCGAGGGATATAGAGCTTTAACCGTAGTTGAAAAAAAGAAAGATGGCATGTTGATGGTCTCACTTCCTACAACTTATGGACAGATCCCCCTAATTATTTTATTAAGGGGATTAGGGATGGAAAATGATGAGGAAATTGTTGATGTAATATGCGTAGATCCTAAGATGGAACCTTATGTTCTAGCAAATATCGAAGAATGTGCCAGAGAATATGGTATAACAACCAAAGAAGAGGCCATAGCTTATCTCGGTAAAAAATTCGCTGGCGGACAAGCCAAAGAATACCGTATTAAAAGAGTAGAAACAATCATGGATAGACATCTGCTTGCTCATTTAGGCAATTCTCCAGATGATCGATTGACAAAAGCTATTTTTATGGCTAGGATGGGAATGTCAGTTTTAGAATTAGCACTAGGTAAAAGAGAACCTGATGATAAGGATCACTATGCAAATAAGAGACTTAAATTAGCTGGAGATTTGATGGAAGATCTATTTCGTGTTGCTTTTACTGCACTATGCAAGGATTTAAAATATCAAGTTGAAAGGATACATGCAAAGGGTAAGGAAATTAAAATAAGTTCATGTTTAAGGTCTGATGTTCTAAGTCAAAGAATACATCATGCTCTTGCAACAGGTAACTGGGTTGGAGGAAGGGCAGGAATTTCTCAACTTCTGGATAGAACTAGTAATTTAGCAGTTCTTAGTCATTTAAGAAGAGTAACATCGCCACTAACACGATCCCAACCACATTTTGAAGCAAGAGATTTACATTCTACACAATGGGGAAGATTGTGCCCAAATGAAACACCCGAGGGACCAAATTGTGGTCTTGTAAAAAACCTTGCACTGACTGTTGAAATATCAGAAGGGTTTTCAGATCAAGAATTAGAAACAGTTTTACGAGATTTAGGTATAAAAGAAATTACAAAACATCTTGCAGGATCCCGAGTATATCTTAATGGTGATTTAATTGGAATGCATCCTAACGGAGAAGAACTAGTTCAAAAATTAAGACAGAGAAGACGAAAGGGATTACTTAGCAATGAAGTAAATATTCGTTTTGATACTGAGGCCAATGATGTTATTGTCAATTGCGACATTGGTCGACTTAGAAGACCTCTTCTTGTAGTTAAAAATGGTAAGCTTTTACTAACTGATAAATACCTTGCTGATCTCAATGAAGGAAAGAAAAAATGGGCAGATCTTATTAACGAGGGAATTGTCGAATACATCGATGCTGAAGAGGAGGAAAATACTTTAATTGCTCTAACTGAAAGTGATATTACTTCAGATCATACTCACATGGAATTAGATCCTATGTGTATTTTAGGCATTGGCTCCTCATTAGTTCCATATCCTGAACACAATTCTTCTCCAAGAATAACCATGGGTGCAGGTATGGGAAAACAATCCCTTGGTTTTGGTGCAGCTAACTATAGAATCCGACCTGATACTAGAGGCCATTTAATGCATTATCCTCAAAAACCTTTAGTCCAAACGCACCCAATTAAATATATTAAATTTCGTGAAAGACCAGCAGGCCAAAATTTCATTATTGCAGTAGCATCATTTGAAGGATACAACATGGAAGATGCAATTGTTGTTAGTAAATCTGCTATTGAACGGGGACTTGGTAGAAGTACATTCATTCGAACTTACAGAAGTGAAGAGAAAAGATACCCTGGTGGTCAAGAAGATCATTTTGAAATTCCAAATCCAGAATGTAGAGGAGTACGAACAGAGGATGCATACAATAATCTTGGAGAAGACGGTTTAATCTCTCCAGAATGTAATGTAAATGGAGGAGATGTATTAATAGGTAAGACTTCACCACCTAGATTTCTTGAAGAACCAACCGATTTTCTTACTCCTCAAAAAAGGAGAGAAACATCGGTAACAGTTCAACATGGTGAAGGAGGTATTGTGGATAAAGTGATGCTTTCTGAATCCGTTAATGGTTCAAGAATGGTTAAGATAAAAGTCAGGGAGCAACGTATTCCTGAATACGGAGATAAATTTTCATCAAAACATGGACAAAAGGGAGTAATAGGCTACATTGTAAGACAGGAGAATATGCCTTTTACCGATAATGGCATGGTACCTGATGTGATAATTAATCCCCATGCAATTCCTTCTAGAATGACAGTAGCTCATGTTCTAGAGATGATAGGTGGCAAGGTTGGATCTCTTGAGGGGAGAATTGTTGAAGGAACCGCATTTAGTGGGGAAACAGAGGAAAAACTTAGAGATGCTTTAGTAAAAAATGGATTTAGGCATAATGCCAAAGAAACATTTTATGATGGAAAGACTGGTAAAAAATTAGAGGGTGATGTGTTTCTTGGTTGTATATATTATCAAAAATTACATCACATGGTCGCTGGTAAAATACATGCTAGATCCAGAGGTCCTGTGCAAATTTTAACAAGACAACCTACTGAGGGTAGGGCTAGAGAAGGTGGTTTGCGATTTGGAGAAATGGAGAGAGATTGCCTTATTGCCCATGGAGCTTCGATGGTTATTAAAGATAGATTACTTGATGAATCTGATATCACAGTAAAATATGTATGTGATACTTGTGGTCATCTTGCTGTTCTGGATAGACATGGACGTTTGTATTGTTCGGTATGTGATGATAGGGCTGATATTCACGCAGTTGAAATGAGTTATGCATTCAAACTGTTAATTGATGAGTTAAAATCACTCGTGGTTGTTCCTAGAATAAAGTTGGAGTCGTTGGTATAGGGGGTGTGATAATGGCTAGATTAAAAAGTATAACTAAAAAAATTGGGATTTTAAATTTTTCAGTACTTTCACCAAACGAAATTAGAAAAATGAGTGCAACAAAAGTAATAACAGCTGACACTTATGATGATGATGGTTTTCCCATTCCAATGGGACTTATGGATCAAAGAATGGGGATAATTGAACCAGGTTTAAGATGCAAAACTTGTAGTTTAAAAGTTGGCAAAGAGGGGTGCCCTGGTCATTTTGGCCATATAGATCTTGCTATGCCAGTTGTTCATGTGGGATTTGTAAAAACAATAAGAAACAGTTTAAGAGCTACTTGTAGAAGTTGTGGAAGGATATTAATACCAGATAAAGAAATTGATGAATATAAAAAGATAATAGAAATCAATAGATTAGAAGGAAGAGATAATTCATACATATTTAAGATAATTATTTCTGAATGTGTAAAGAAGGAAGTTTGTTCAAGATGCAATCATGAGACGGGGAAAATTGATCTTGATAAGCCCACATCTTTTAGAGAAAATGGAAAAAAATTAACTCCCACGGAAATAAGAGAATGGTTGGAAAAAATTCCCGATAGCGATCTTCCCTTATTAGATATTAACATAAAAACTGCTAGACCAGAATGGATGGTTTTAACAGTATTGCCTGTACCGCCAGTAACAGTGAGACCCTCTGTTACCTTGGAATCTGGTGAACGTTCTGAAGATGATCTTACCCACAAATTAGTAGATGTAATAAGAATAAATCAAAGATTACAAGAGAATAGAGATGCAGGTGCTCCTCAACTTATAGTTGAGGATCTATGGGAACTTCTCCAATATCATGTTACTACATATTTAGATAACCAAACATCAGGTATACCTCCTGCTAGGCATCGTTCTGGAAGACCACTTAAAACATTAGCACAAAGATTAAAAGGCAAGGAAGGTAGATTTAGAAGTAATTTATCAGGTAAAAGAGTGAATTTTTCTGCAAGAACTGTAATTTCGCCTGATCCAAATCTTAGTATAAATGAAATTGGTGTACCTGAGGAGATTGCTAGAGAATTAACAATTCCTGTGAGGGTTACTCCCCACAATTTAGAATGGTGTAAAAATCTTATTAAACAAAGTGCAAAAACTAAAGCAGAAATATACTTTCCTCATGTAAATTATGTAAAAAGATTCAAGGATGGTATTGAACAAAGAATAAAAGTTGCAGAACGAAATGCAGAAGAAGTTGCTGAAAAATTAGAAGTTGGATTTATTATTGAACGGCAATTGATGAATGGAGATATTGCGTTATTTAATAGACAGCCTTCACTTCATCGGATGTCGATGATGGCACATAGGGTTAAAGTGGTTCCATATCGCTCATTTCGTTTTAATTTATCAGTATGTCCACCATATAACGCTGATTTTGATGGGGATGAAATGAATCTTCATCTTCTACAAGGTGTCGAGGCAAAAGCTGAAGCAGAGATACTAATGAAAGTTCAAGAGAATATACTATCCCCTAGATTTGGTGGTGTAATAATTGGAGGAATTCATGATCATATTTCTGGCAGTTTCTTGCTAACATATAAAGATAGAACTTTTACAATAGAGGAAACAGCTCAAATTTTATCATATTTTAATTACAAAGGTAAATTTCCTCAAACCCATGTTATAAATGGAAAAGCTCATGTTTATGGCAGAGATATTTTTAGTGTTTTATTACCAAAAGATATAAGTCTTGAATACAAGGCAAAAGCATGTTTTAAATGTGACGAATGCAAGGCACCTGAGTGCCCGAATAATGCATATGTTATAATTAAAAATGGTATTCTTAAAAAAGGAATAATCGATGAAAACAGTATTGGTTCATTCAAAGGACGAATTATCGAAAGAATAATAAGGGACCATGGGACAGATGCAGGTAGAGAATTTATTGATAATGTCACAAGATTAGGTATTGCAGTGGTTACTAGATATGGATTTACCACAAGCATAGATGATGAAGATATACCAATTGAAGCAAAACGACAAATAGAGGATGGATTGAAGAAAGCTCAAAGTAAAATCAAAAATCTTGTTGCTGCATATGAAAATAATGAACTTGAATCCCTTCCTGGTAGAAGTTTAGAAGAAACTTTAGAAATGGAAATTATGAGAGTTACTGGGCGGGCTAGGGATATGGCTGGTGAAATTGCCAGTGAATATCTTGGATTAAACAACAGTGCTGTTATAATGGCAAAATCAGGTGCAAGAGGTTCAATGCTTAATTTGTCACAAATGTCTGGATGTGTAGGTCAGCAGGCTGTTAGAGGTGAGAGAATTTCAAGGGGATATAGACACAGAACCCTACCTCATTTTAAAAAGGGAGATTTAGGAGCTAGTGCAAAAGGTTTTGTGGCAAGTAGTTATAAAAGTGGGCTTAATCCTACCGAATATTTCTTCCATTCAATGGGAGGAAGAGAAGGTTTAGTAGACACAGCAGTTAGAACCTCCCGTTCTGGTTACATGCAAAGAAGATTAGTTAATGCATTGGAAGATCTGAAAGTTGAAAACGATGGTACTGTACGACATACTGAAGGCAATATAATTCAATTTATATATGGAGAAGACGGGATTGATCCATCCAGAAGTACACAAGGTAAATCGGTTGATATAGATAGAGTAATATATGATATTCAGAAGGAGGCTTAATCATGGCAGTTGCTGTAACCAAAAAAGAAAAGACTGTAAAAAGGACAAAGAAGGATACAAAAAAATCAACTAAGCCTAAAGTCATAAATGAAAAGAAAGTAAGGGGGAAAAAGACTGAATCTAAATTAAAAGAAATAAAAGAAAAAACAAAAAAAGTTAAAATTAAAAAGCTCAAAGTATCAAAAAAGAAGAAAGATACAAAGGAGGAAAAAATTAGAGAAATTCCGCCCCCACCACAGAAAGCTGAAGAACCTATTGAATATAAAAAAATAAGATCAGAGATAAATAAAATTTTAAAAGATAGATTTCTCCCCAGATATATTGTAGATAATATTGTTGAGCGAGTTGTCAAAGAAAAAACTTTACATTCCAAATTAAATAAAATAATCGATCATGTTTTGATCGAATATGGTAAGAATCTTATTGATCCGACTGAAGCCTGTGGGATGGTCGGTGCACAAAGCATTGGAGAACCAGGTACTCAGATGACTATGAGAACTTTTCATTATGCTGGGGTTGCAGAAATTAACGTTACATTAGGCTTGCCTAGATTGATAGAAATCGTTGATGCAAGATCAGCACCTTCAACACCAATGATGAATATTTACCTTAGAGATGAATACAAGTTGAATCCGGATCTTGCAAAAGATATTGCAAATAAAATCGAAATTACAAAACTTACAGATGTAGCAGATATAGAGATGGATTTAATTAATTTAATAATCAACATTAGACCAAACAAAAAAACAATGGATAAAAAAGGATTAACTCTTGAAGAAATATTAGAACGGGTAAATGCCATAAGAAAGATTGGAGCGGTTATAGAAAAAAAGGCAATAAAAATTACGCTTGATGAACCAGGTTATAAGAATTTACAGCAAGTTAATGAATCTTTAAAAGGGTTAAAGATTAAAGGAATAGATGGTATAAAGCGTGTAATAATTAGAAAAGAGCCTAAGGAAGGATATGTAATTTATAGTGAAGGTAGTAATTTCAAAGAAGTATTGGAAATAGATGGTGTTGATCCCTACAGTACTTCAACTAATGATATACATGCAGTTGCTAGAGAACTAGGAATAGAAGCTGCCAGAAACATGATTATTCAAGAAGCTCATAATACGTTATCAGAACAGGGATTAAATGTTGATTTAAGACACATAATGATGGTTGCAGATGTAATGACTTCAGATGGAACTGTAAAAGCTATTGGAAGACATGGTGTAAGTGGAGAAAAAAGTTCTGTATTGTCAAGAGCTGCATTTGAAATAACTGTTAATCATTTACTATCAGCTAGTCAAAGAGGTGAATCTGACAAATTGAATGGAGTTGCAGAAAATATAATAGTAGGGCAACCTGTTAACCTAGGAACAGGAGCAGTCGAACTTGCTATGGGTCATTCTTTACAGAAAAAGAAGGGGAAATAGATGGTTGACGTAAATAAAGTATTAAAGGATGTTGTTAAAAAAGGTAAGGTAAAAATAGGAGAAAAACAAACTAAAAAAGCAATTGAAGAAGGTACAGCAAAAATAATTGTTTTATCAAACAACTGTCCATATTCAGATGATGTTACAACTATGGTAAAAGATAAAAAAACGCCTGTTTATAACTTTAGTGCCAATGGTGTAGAATTAGGTTACATTTGTGGCAAAAACTTTGCAGTTTCATCTTTTGCAGTGGTTGATATAGGAGAATCAAATATAATGCAACTAGTTAAAACAAGGAAATAATAAAATGGTAGAAATTACTTATTCTAACGAGACAGTTCAATATATTAACCTTGCAAATAAGCATTCTGGAGCGCATATAATAGATTGCATTTCAGAGGATGATCGAATAGTATTTGTTGTTGAGAAAGGTGAATTGGGCATAGCAATTGGTACCAAAGCAAAGAAACTGGAAAAACTCCGCACTCTTTTTAAGAAAAATATAAAATTTGTAGAGTTTGATGAAGATAAAAATCGATTTATTCAAAATCTATGTAAGCCATATGATATAAAAAATATTGATATTGAGGGCAGTGAACCTGAATGTATAGCAAAAATTGAAGTGAATCCAAAAGATAAATCAAAATTGATAGGTAAAGGTGGAAGAAATATCGATATTATTAGGAAACTTGCTAAAAGGCATCACTCAATAAAAGATGTTCAGGTAAAATGATTAAATTTTCTTTTACCATAATAATTTTTATATAGGAGATAACAATCACCTGAGGGGGTACTTCTGAAAACAAAAAAACAACAAAATAAGATATTCAATGTAGAAAGAATTATCGGCGGAGAAAGAGGTATTTTACAAAGAGGTGGTGAGAGATATCATATAGAGGTAAAAGGGATACCCGAATGTACTGAAGCCTGTCCTGCTGGAGTGAATGTCAAAGCCTATGTAAATTTAATAGCAAATCGGAAATTTGAAGAAGCTATAGAAGAAATCAGAAAAACAAATCCTTTTCCAGCCGTTTGCGGTAGAGTCTGCACTAGACCATGTGAAGATACGTGTGAACTTAGTGCTCATGGAGATGCAATTTCAATTAGAGCACTAAAACGATATGCTTCTGATTATGAACTTGCAAGAAGACCAATAATTAGAGAACCCTGTGCTATCAAATATTCAGAAAAAATTGCTATTATTGGTGCTGGACCTGCCGGTTTAACTGCTGCTGTTGATCTTATTAAAATTGGATATTCAGTATCTGTTTTTGAAGCCTCTAAAGAAGCAGGAGGTATGCTTAGATATGGAATACCACCATACAGATTACCAGAGAGGGTATTAAAAAGAGAAATAGATTGGATAAAATCACTAGGAATTGAAATTAAAAATGGAGTGAAAATTAAAGATCCTTCTTCTCTTTTTAAAAAAGGTTATTCTGCAATCCTTATTGCAGGGGGAGCGCCAAAATCTTTTTTTCCTGGAATTGAGGGTGAAAAGTCAGATGGTGTAATTGATTCTCTAATTTTCTTAAGGCAAATTAATGAAGGTAAACCAAGGAAAATTAGAGGGGATGTTGTTGTAGTTGGTGGTGGTTCCACCGCTTTTGATGCTGCAAGATCTGCATTAAGACTTGGCGCAAAAAAAGTCATCCTCGCATATAGACGTAGTATTGATGAAATTCCTGCAAATCTTGAGGAAATAGAAGCAGCAGAAGAAGAGGGAGTTGATATTGTAACTCTTGCTATCCCCAAAAGAATTATTGAAAAAAATGGAAAAACAATTGGCATTGAATTTTTCAAAGCAAAACTTGGAAAACCAGATAAATCAGGACGCAGAACGCCTATTCCAATTGAAAATAGTTCTTTTACTATAAATGCAAAAACGATTATTTTTGCTATTGGGGCAATGCCTGATGTTGGTCCAATAAATGGAGTAAAAGTAACAACAAGTAAAGGAATAATTGACGTTTCAGAATATGGAAAAACTACTTTCAAAGGAATATTTGCTGCTGGTGATATTGAAATGGGTCCCTCATCAGTTGTTGATGCAATTGGTCGAGGGCATGAAGCGGCTAGAGGGATCGATTCATTCTTAAGGAAAATACCCCCTTCCAAACCTGAAGAATTAATAAAAACATTACAAATCTATCTTGGTTCACCTATTAGAAGTAAGTCTATACATTTCCCCAGTAAAAAGGTCAAAGATAAAGTTTCAACCTTTGAAGAAGTAGAAGGAACATATTCAGATTTTCAAGCGGTTGAGGAAGCATCTAGATGCTTTACATGTGGCCCATGTTATGCTTGTCCAACTTGTCTTCCAAATTGTAGAAATAAACAATTAGTTGCAAAGATTGAGGATAAAACAGTTCTTGTAAAATCTCCACTTGAATTATCTCAAGAAATTTACGATAATGGACCTGCAAGTTTTAAATTAAGCTCTGGTAAAATAAAAAAGACTGTTCATTTATACAGTCTAACCTCAAAAGTCGATAGTAATTTATGTATAGGATGTGGACGATGTGAGGAAGTATGTGCATATAGAGCAATAAAAAATATTATCACTAAAGATAAAAGACCAGTATCCCAGGTATCTCATTTTTCTTGTGCTTCATGTGCAGCTTGCGTTTCTGAATGTCCCAGTGGTGCAATAAGTCAAGGCTTTATGTCGGATGATGAAATACTTAAAAGATTAAATGAAAAAGAAACACCATATGATGGTGTAAAGGCTTTAATGAGTTATTGGAGTACTCCTTCTCCTCTGTTTGATTCCTATGATGGTGTTATAGAATTAATGTCTGCAAGGAAGCCCTCTCCAATGTTTCTTATTAGGGCACTAGCTCAAACAAAAAGAGGACTTCTTGTAATAAAACCAGATAGAGCCACAGGATCTCACTATTTACCATGGGAGGAATCTCCCGAACTTGTGGTCAAAAACACTTGGAAATTATTAAATTCATTGGGGATTTCTCCTGATAGAATTAGATATGTTGATTTACCAAAAGGACAGAATCCTTTGAATTTATTAAAGGATTTTTCAGAGGATTTAGACAAAAAAAATTTGAAAAAAATGAATGTACCAATTCCAAATTCTATAATCAGTCCATTTGGAGAATCAATGATTCTGCTAAGGTTAATGAATGCAAATAGAGATATTGTACCTAAAGATGAATTTTTAGATAATCCTTATGTGAAGCAAAATGAAATAGCATATTTTGAAGGTTGTATGCCTTTGTTAGAATTAATGGGAGATGCCCATAATCTTTTTGATCTTAAACATACAAGACGTGCAATATATGAATTACTAAAAATATTTCAAATTGATGTAGGGACAATAGGAGGTTTCTCATGTCCACCAGAAGGATTGTTAAATTTAGATAAAGAAAAATACAAGGAAATAGTATCAAAAATATCTGAGAGAAATATTAGCATATACCAAAAAATAAGGCCAAAAAGCATAATAATTGGGACACCTGAAGCTTATACAAGCTTTTCAAATGATAATAATTATCATAATATATTGTCGATTGTCGATGAACTTCTTAAAGGGATAAAAGACATTAAAAAGCTATTTCCATTGAAAAAAACAGTTGCTATTCACAAAGCTTGTGAGATGAAAAGAGATCCTTTTTATAACGCGACAAAACATATCTTAAGCTTAATTCCTGGTTTAAATATAGTGGAACTGAATGGAAAATGTAAACATAGTAAATTTGAAAAAATAGATGGAAACTCAAAACAATCTGCAATTAATTTAATGAAAGAGGCTTTTGATAAAGGTGCTGAGCAAATTATTTGTACATCCCCTTATTGTCAATCCCATCTTTTAATGAGTTCAAGAGAAGGATCTTGGCGTATTATTGATGTTGAAATAACTGATGTTTTCAGAATATTACTTTCCTCTATTGAGGGTGATTTTTAATGATTGAATCTAGGATTAAAAAACATCCAATTCTCTCTGTTGAAAAAAATCCAAGATATATCTCATTTAAATTCAATGGTAAAACTTTAAAAGGAAAAGACGGAGAAATGATTTCTTCAGCTTTATTTGCCAATGACATTCATATCTTCGGTTGGCATAAAAAAGATAAATCTGCACAGGGCATGTTTTGTGCAAATGGACAATGTGCCCAATGTCTTGTTATTGCTGATGATATCCCGGTAAAATCGTGTATCACACCAGTAAGTGATGGTATGGATGTAAGATCTCTTGATGGTCTTCCAGCTCTACTTGAAAATGATAAGGCAATTAATACTGAAAGGGAAACCCCACGAATTGAAACACCAGTTTTAATAATAGGTGGTGGACCGGCAGGAATGTCTGCTGCAATTGAATTAGGTAAAATGAATATAAGTTGTATTGTTTGTGATGATAAACAATTATTAGGTGGGAAACTAAGTCTACAAACACATAACTTCTTTGGTTCAATTAGAGACTGCTATGCTGGAAGTCGAGGCATGGATATAGGTGATAATCTTTCAGATTTAATAGACAGTGAGACAAGTGTGGAATCGTGGATAAATTCTCCCGTTGTTGGTGTTTTTTCAGATGGTTATGTTGGCGTTGTTAGAAATGGTAGGTATATACTGGTAAAACCTGAAAGAATTTTAATTACAACTGGTGCAAGGGAAAAAACTCTGACATTTCCTGGGTGTGATTTGCCTGGTGTTTATGGAGCAGGTGCTTTTCAAACTTTAGTTAATAGGGATTTAATTAAGCCTACAGATAAATTATTTATTGTTGGTGGAGGTAATGTAGGATTAATTGGTGCATATCATGCTCTTCAGGCTGGTATAGATGTAATTGGTATTGTTGAAGCGCTTCCCTATGTAGGAGGTTACAAAGTTCATCTTGATAAAATAAAACGCTTGGGGGTTCCAGTATATACATCTCATACTGTTTTAAGAGCTGAAGGAAAAAATCATCTTGAAAGAGTAATAATTGCTAAAAATGATGAAAAATTTAGACCCATTAAAGGAACTGAAGCAGTTTTTGAAGCAGATACATTATTGATTGCTGTAGGACTTACTCCGGTTGATGAGATAAAAAAACAAGCAGAGAAATTTAAAATCAAAACATATTCCGCAGGTGATGCAGATACAATTGCTGAAGCTTCTGCAGCAATGATATCTGGGAGAATTGCTGCAAGACGAATTCTTCTAGATTTAGGTTATGAAGTAGAGATTCCCCCCGAATGGATTGAATTAATAAATATTTTAAGAAGTAAACCTGGTCCAGTTAAAGGTTTATTTCCCCCTCCAAAAGGAAAAGATCTCTACCCAGTAATTCGCTGCGCTCAAGAAATACCATGCAATCCATGTACCGAAGCATGTGTACTTCAAAGTATTAAAATAAAGGATTCAACAATGATGGGAAGACCTCAATTTGATGGGGATTGCTTAGGATGTACAAGGTGTGTTTCTATTTGTCCTGGACTGGCAATAACTCTTGTTGATAAGAAATACGATAAATCGAAAAAAACGGCAAGGGTAGTAATTCCTTGGGAAATGCCTCAAGGTGCAATTAAAACAGGACAGAAAGTAATAACTACAGGTATGGAAGGAGAAGTAATTGGGCATGGTAAATTAATTGGAATGAAAAAGTCAAAATGGCAGAATAAAAGAACACTTGTTTCTCTTGAAGTACCTTTTAAAGAAGTTGATTATGTAGCTGGAATTCAAATAAAAAATCCACCTGTGAAGAAATCTATTTACAAAGTAAAAGAAAATAATGATGATGAAATAATCGTGTGTCGTTGTGAAAGAGTAACTAAAAAGGAAATTAAAGATTATATCTTAAAGACCGGAACAAGAGACATAAATGCAATCAAAGCAGCCTTAAGGGTTGGGATGGGCCCCTGCGGTGGAAAAACCTGTACTGAACTTGTAATGAGAATATTTAGAGAACTTGGAATTGATTTAAAGGATGTAAAACCTCCAGTTGAACGTCCATTTACGCAAGAAGTTACAATGAAAGCATTTCTAGATGGGAAGGATGATGCGTGAATAAAGAGTTCGATGTTATTGTTATTGGGGCAGGTTCAGTCGGTGCTCCCACTGCCTATTTCCTAGCTAAAGAGGGAATGAAAGTTCTTGTATTAGACGAACTTGCATCTTCTGGTCAGGGGCAAAATAAAGCAGCAATTGGTGGGGTTAGAGCAACGCACTCAGATCCTGCAAAAATTCAAATTTGTCTTCAGAGTCTCGATATATTTTCAACATGGAAAGAGAAAATTGGTACGGATATTGGTTGGAAAGGCGGAGGATACAGTTTCCCAGTGTACAGATTAGAGGATGAAGATGTATTAAGGTCAATTCTTCCGATTCAAAAAAAATTTGGCCTTGAAATAGATTGGTATGATTCAAGTGAAATAAAAAAAATAATTCCAGGTATTAATGAAAAAGGATTAATTGGTGGAACTTTTTCTCCTAAAGATGGACAGGTCAGTCCATTGCTATCTTCTGAGTCTTTTACAAATGAATCAACAAAACTCGGTGCCGAATACAAATACAATGAAAGTATTATTGAATTATTAACTGAAAGCAATGGAAAAAATCTAGTAATTAAAGGTGTTAAAACAGGGAAAAATAAGTATCAATCTGAATGTGTGGTCAATGCTGCAGGCGCTCATGCATCACAAATTTGCAAAATGGCAAATCTTGATATTCCAGTAAATCCCGATAGTCATGAAGCAGGGATCACTTCCCCAGTTAAGCAATTTTTAGAACCTTTGGTTGTAGATTTAAGGCCAGGTCCTGAAGGAAAAACTGCAAATTTTTATTTCGGTCAATGTTCAGAAGGACAAATTATCTTTTGTTATACTCCAATTAATATAATTCCAGGTGAAGATATTGATTCAACCTCTGAATTTATGCCGATAATGGCAAGAAGATTAGTAAATTTAATTCCAAGATTTAAAAATTTAACAATTAGAAGAATTTGGAGGGGACTTTATCCAATGACGCCCGATGGGGTTGCGGTTGTAGGTAAGCCGTTGGGTATTGAAGGTTTTTATTTGGCAATCGGTATGTGTGGACAGGGATTCATGATGGGTCCTGGGGTTGGTTTAAACCTAGCAAATTTGATTGCTAGAGGTTCTCCAATAATAAAAAAAGAAGTTTTTAATCTATTAAGTCCAAATAGAAATTTCTATACTGGAAAAAAAGAAGCATTAAAATAATTCTATCTTATCCTAAAATCTAACCAATTAATTTTTCCCTCCTTAACTAATCTAATTGAATTCTTTTGATTAGGTGTGATTTCATTTGTGATTGAAACAAAAAAAATTTGATCCTCTTCAAATTGTACTCCATCAAATGGGTTATTAATATATCTAAAATTTTCAATAGAATATGGATAATTATTCTTTTTCAATTTTTTGAAAAATTCAACTTTTGCCTCCTTAGAATATACATTTTCTGAGAGTTTTTCTATTTTCTTATGCAAAGGATAAATTGCCACTTTATGAATTAGTGTCAATCCTATGATAACTCCAACAATAATGCCTATTAAAAAAATCCAGAAGGTCATTAATGGATCCATGTTTTCATATATGAATCATACTCAAGGTTGAAAAATCTTTTACTTTTATTAAAGTAAGAATTAACCGGTTATTCTCTTTTTAAAAAGAAATTTTAAGTTCTTCCATCCGTCTCTGAAGCTATCAAGTTTTACTCTCCCTTCACGAGTATAAAGAGTTGAGGGGATTTCTTTACATTTCAAATCCTTGGTAGAAAACATTTCGATTTTAATTTCTTCTGAAAAAGGCATGCCATCACTAAATTCTTCAAGAGGTTGAATTTTCTTTAATGCTTCTCTTTTAAATATCCACATACCTGATTGAGAATCTCTAATGTTAATAAAAAAAAGTACTTTTAGTACCGTAGCAAGTACTATATTACCAAATGCATGTTTCACAGACATAGATCCATGTTTGAGTTCAGCAAATCTATCAGTTGTAATGAAATCTAAATCTTGATCTATTAAATATTGAATATAATCATGTATCTTATCAAAAGGATAAGTTGCATCTCCATCTCCAGTTATTACAATGTCTCCCTTTAATTTTGCCATTCCTGTTTTATAGGCCCGACCATATCCTCGCTGTTTTTCAATTATTACATTTGCACCTTTTTTTTTTGCGATTTCTTGGGTTTTATCCTTAGATCTACCATCGATAATAAATATTTCCAAATCCCAATTCTTAATTTTAAAAATTTTCTTATTAATTGAATCAATTGTTTTACCGATGCCTGCTTGTTCATTAAGAGTGGGCATTAAAATGTTAATTTTCAGTGGGAATCACTCTCCGAGAAATATAAAGGACATAATTAAAGCTTTTTATAATAAAAAATCAGCATAATTTCATAAAATACTAATTAAACATTAACCTTAACTAATAAATATACCTTTGTTTATTTGGGCCATGCAATCCCGCCTTAGCTCAGTCTGGCTGGAGCGGCCGGCTGTAGACCCTATAGGCCGTGACCGGCAGGTCCCCGGTTCAAATCCGGGAGGCGGGATTTTTTTAACAGTAACTTTTACAAATAGATAAAGATTGTATAAAAGATGAAATGTCTAGCTAACAGTTTGCGTGTTGAGCTAAAACAAGCTGAAAAAACACGTAGATTACTTTCTGAAAAAAAACTAATAAGAAAGGATTTAAGAATTAGTAAAGACAAAGAATATATTTATTTTCCCTTAGTGGAAATTACAGACGAATTTAGTTTGTATACTATAGTTAAAAAGGAATTTGAAAAAATTACATATAAACCTAAATCGTACAAAGAAATTTTGATATTACCGGAAGAAATTAAAGGAAAATTACCTACTTCTTACGATGTTATTGGAGATATAATTCTAATTAAACTTTCTAAAGAATTATCAGAATTTCAACACGAAATCGGGGAAGCACTTATAAAGATAAATAAAAACATTAAATCAGTTTATAAAGTTGAAGCAGTGAAGGGAGAGTTTAGAACAAGAAAAATGACTTTATTATCGGGAGAAAAAAATACATCAACTACTCACATAGAATATGGATTGGTATTCAATTTAGATGTGGAAAAAACATATTTCTCGCCTAGGTTGGCAAATGAAAGAAAACGAGTGGAAAAACTTGTAAGAAAAAACGAAATTGTTGTTGATATGTTTACAGGAGTTGCACCCTTTTCAATAATGATTGCAAAGTATGCACATCCTAAAATAGTATATTCCATAGATAAAAATAGATTAGCAATACAATATGCAAAACAAAATATTATTAAGAATAATGTTCTAAATAAAATCGAGTTATTGCATGCAGATGCAAAAGAATCAATAAATTTAATACATGAAAAAGCCAATCGAATTATTATGAATTTACCATTTTCCTCAATTGTATTTTTCAGAAATGCTTTACAAATTGCAGGCAATACATGTATCATTCATTATTACGATATCCTAGAGGATGAAAATATTCGATATAGAATACTTGAGTTGAAAAAGATAGCTGAAAACATGAAATTCTCCATTGAAAAATTTGATATAAGAAAGATTAAATCCTACACACCCAGAGAATTTTATATAGGAATCGACATTACAGCAAAGAAAATGCCGATGTAGCTTAGACCGGTTGAGCGGCTGACTTGTAATCAGCAGGTCGGGGGTTCAAATCCCTCCATCGGCTTGGTCAACCTCTTTTTCTCATGTTAAATGACACATTTTTTACGTTAAATAAGTGAGATTTTTTACCTCAAATGATATATTTTAATTTTAAAAAAATATATTGAAATATGAAAAAAAGAGATTGTTGCAGTTTTATTGTGTGAGTATGTACTTCAGTATCGGAAAAACATTTGGAAATAAATTTAAAATCCTATTATAGAAAAGATTGTTATTTTTTTGTTTAATAAATGGTGTTGACAAGGAAACCTCAATTAGCTCAAAATCACTATTATCCTTTGTATTGATTATTGAGATATGTCCGTTAAAATCCTTCTTTTTTTTCTCAGGAGCAATAACTGTTACATTAACTTTGATAGTTCCATCTTCAGGTGTTAAATCTTCACCATCATCAGGGTAAAATATCCATGTTCCCCACTCAGGTGTTTCTTGGATTTCCCAATCCAATAACGACCCCTTCTCACCAATATTTTCTAACAAAAAATTACCTTTAACAACAGAACCGGGCTCTATCTCCATCCAACTTAAATTACCTTCACATTTTAAATCAGCTTTGGCTTCAATTAATTGATAGCATGTGTCATAATCAAAATTTGACCAATAAGGGATTCCCATAGCTGTACTGCCAATTATTGAGCTGTGCAACAATTGTGATCCATGTAATCCAAGTATCGATGTAGGAGGTGAAGTGCTCATTCCAAACATAGCTACCCAATATTTTGTATTTCCTTCAAAATAGATTGGCTCGGTCAAGTTTATTGAATATTCATATAAAATGTGATAGCCGCTATCTTCAAGGAGAAATTTATCGTATTGGTTAGGATTGTACACTGATACAGTTTTAATTATTCCTGCAGCATTTTCACTTCCATCATCATCATAAAATACAATCGACCAATCAAAATTTCCTTGTGGATAGTGTAAATCGCTATAACCTCCAATCCATTTCATTTTATTTAATACTGTATCCTCAATAAACAAAAAGTCATCTGCGATAGTCATATCAAAATTATTTACCTCATCCCATATTGCGTACCAAGTATCAGTATAATTCATATTATTATCCCAGACTATATCAGCATCGCTAAAGGAATTAATTATTAAACAATGTTTTTCATTTTTTTCAGATAATTCATTTGAATTACTAGAAACAGTAATTGTTGAAATTGTAATTATTGATGTAAAGATCAAGATGCTCAGTTCTTTTAAAATAATTCTTTTCTTCATTTACTGTTCCTCCCGTTAAATATTCAAAATAGTTATTTGTTATATTAATTTAAATGTTTGTATTGAAATAAAAAAGTTTTTGTCTTTAATTACTCAAAAATTAATAAAAACTTTTATTAGTTAATAATAATATTAAATGAATAATATTCATCTATTTTTGATAAGTACATTATTAATATTTTTTAGAATCAAAAGATTTATCTTTAATGTTTGAATAATCAAAACTGAAATATTGATAAAATATGGAGAATAATTAGGAAAATGCCTGATTTGGATTCAAAAGATTATAAGATAATATATCATCTTTTTCTAAATTCAAGAGAATCCTTGGCATCAATAGGAAAAAAGGTAGGATTACCAAAGACTGTTGTAAAATATCGAATAGACCGGCTTGTAAAAGACAATATAATTCAGAATTTTACTTCAATGATTGATGTTTTTAAGTTGGGATATTCTGTATATCGATTAAATTTTGTCTTTCAATATGTATCGCCAGAAAAAGAGAAAGAGATAATTAATTACTTCACTGAATATCACAACACCTGGAGTGCTGCTTCTGCAAAAGGTAGATATGATTTTACTACAACAATATTAGTTAAAAACCCAAAGGAATTTTATTCATTTTATGAAGAAACATTGAAAAATTTTAGATATTATCTAAAAGAAATCAATTTTTCACAATTGTACGAAAGATTTGGTTATAAACATGCTACCGTTTTTACAGATTCTGCTCATTCTGGCGAAAAAGCATATGAGTATAGATATACCGGTCAAGTAGCTGATATAGACAATGTAGATTATCAAATACTATGTATGTTAGCAAAAAATTCTAGGATACCCAGTATTGAAATTGCAAAAAATATCAATATGACCTCTACAACAATACTCAATAGAATTAAGAATTTGATGGAAAAAGAGATAATTCAAAGATATTCAATATCATTAGATACCAACAAATTAGGATTTAAACCGTTTAATGTTAACCTCTCTCTTAGAAATTACGATAAAAAAAATTATATTATTAGTTACCTAAGTAGTATACCTTTCATCTGGGAGATACACAAAGCCGTAGGTGGATGCGATTTAGAATTATCTATTTTTACATTAAACTTTGAACATTTCCATGGGTTAATGGAAGATATTAGAAGTAAATTTCCAGGTGATATAACTAATTACGATTATCTTTATGTCACAAAAATTCATAAAAGTAATTTTCTACCTGAGCTAAAAAAATAAAAATTGATTTATTTCTTTGCCTTCTTTAAAACATTATCAATTCTTGTTTTTAATTCTTCAATATCAATAGGTTTTTCAATATAATCATCTGCAATCATAGCCCCTGCATTTGCAGCTAGACCGTCAGATCGAGCAGTAAGAAATATTATTGGAATGTCCTTCCAAGATTGATTTGCTTTTAATTTGTCAAATATCTCCCATCCATCCATCCCTGGCATCATAATATCTAAGAGTATGAGATCAGGTCTTACATTTTTTTTCAAAAGTTCAAAACATTTTTTTCCACTTTCAGCAGGAATAATTTCATATTCATTGGCATACTCTTGGTCAAAACCGGTTTTAACCGAAAAGATTTGATCTTGTTCATCATCCACTATCATGATTTTTTTCATACTTTCCCAACCTTAAGCTACATATTGTTTAATCTTTAATATTAATTGCTACTATTTTTCAAATATATTGGCATACTCAAAAATACTGTAGTTCCTTTACCAACTCCTGGGCTTTCGACCCATATTTTTCCTCCATGTTTTTCAACAATTCTCTTACAAATAGTTAATCCTAAACCACTACTTTCAAAATCATGACGTGATTTATCTACTTTATAAAATTCTTCAAATATGTGTTTGATTTGGTTTTTAGTCATACCAGTGCCATTATCTTTAATAGAAATTCTTACAAAATCGTTTTCTTTTTCAACATTTAGGGTAATTTTTCCATTGTTTTTAGAATATTTTACAGCGTTTTCTAAAATATTTGTCATTAACTCCTCAAATCTTAGTTTATCAGCCTTTATTAAAAATTCATTTTTAATTTTATTATTTACATCAATGCTTTTACTATCAAATAAAGTTTTTTTGTTCTCAAGAATCTTGTTAATCTCATCTTTTAAATCAATTTTCCCCATTGTAAATTTTGTTTTGGGGGAGTTTAATTTTGCTAATTGAAGTGTTTTAGTTGCGATATTTTTCATGTATTCTACATTTCTTCTTAAAACTTTAAAACACTGTATTTTCTTAGGGTCATTTTCCTGTTTTTCAAGTATAGGAAGTAGCATTGTCATTGGATTTAATGGGCTTTTTAAATCATGACTTAGTTGATTTATAAATTCATCTTTTTGCTTTAAAAGTTGCTCTACTTCTTCGGTTCTTTCCTTAATTCTTTTTTCTAAATTCTTATTTAGAATATTCAACTCTTTTCTGGTTTTAATTAAATCTTTATTAATAGTCTCAAGATATGCAGTTTTATCTTCTAACTCCTCAGTTCTTTTTGTAACTAATTTTTCAAGATCTTGGCTATACTCTTTAAGACTATCTTGGGATTTTTTTAATTCTTCACTCATTTTATTAAAAGCAGAAGCAAGTTCACCTAGTTCATCTTCAGATTTAACTCTTACTTTGGCGCCAAGTTTACCTTGACTCATCAATCTTACACCTTTTATCAAATCCCCAATTGGAACGGTAATAAATCGATTAAAAAGTACGAAAATAAGCAGAAATGAGATAATGATGAATATTCCCGAGTAAATAAAAACAGTATTAATCATCTCTTGTTTCATCGCATCTAATCTAGATAGAGAAAAGAGGTATCCAACAGAGTAGTCATGCCTCCCCCATTCGTCTATATAGGGTTGAATTATTTCCATGTATTGGTCTTTTTCAAAAATCTGTTTTGAAGGTGTAGATGAGCTATATTTTTCAATTAGCTTTTTATCTTCAATAAATCTTTCCCCAAAAATATTTTCATCATATTTTGTTTTTTTATATAGTTCGGTGGTATTGAACAATACTTTCCCATTTACATTGACAATTTGAATATGATACACATTTTCATTAAGCATCATTAAATCATCAACGATTTGAATAAATTGATAAAAACCAGATTCATAGTAACGATCATATTTAGATATTAATGTAACAGCTGATAAACTAGAATAAGATTCTGCTCCATTTATAAGGGATTCTCTAGCTACATTGTATTCACGGTCTATAATCACAAGAGAACTTAAAACAAAAACTATTATAAGAATAAAGAAAATAGGAATTATTGTTTTTATTTTCAGTGTAATTAGCTTTTTCATTATTAAGAACCTCTAAGCCCTATTTATTGTTTAAAACCAATATCTTCCACGGCAATCAACATACCTGGGCCAGGATCCCATGCAATATCTTCAGCTAATGCATATATATACTTTGGAACATAAAGTGGAACCCACGCAATATCATCCATAGCGATTTTAAAACCCTGCTGCATTAGGTCCAACCTATCCTCAGGATCCAATATATGAGAAACATTTTCTCCTATACTGTCAACATCAGCATTGGAATAGTATCCAACATTGTAGGTTCCAATGCCTGATTCTTTGTCAACAGTCCTTAACATATAATCAAATACTTCTCCACCATCACCTGTAGAAGCCAACCAACCAAGCATATAACAAGATATATTCCTTTCACATATCTTCATATACCAATCTTCAATTGTTATCAGATTTATTTTTACATCTATGATTTCTGATAGTTGACTCTGGATTAGAAATCCAATACGTTTTTGATTTTCAGCATCATCAGGAATCTCTAGTACTAATTCAAAACCTTCTGGATATCCTGCATCTAATAAAAGGTCCTTAGCAATTTTCATGTCATAAGTTAATCTTTTAATATTAGGATTATAACCAAAAATCATAGGAGAAACGAATTGAGAAGCAGGTTCTGCAAAATTCGAGCCGTTTAATACATTATCAATTATTTCAGTAATATTTATTGCATGATAAATTGCTTTTCTAATTCTAACATCCGAAAGCGGATTTTTTTCTCCTTTATAGGCAACACTGTTGTTTTCCCGGAAATCAAAACCTAAATAAAATACAGTTGCCTGATTACTTCGCTCAACTCTGATTCCAGAACAATTAGAAATTTCATTATAGTACCTAGGTAAAATACTACTTGCAATGTCAATTTCTCCCCACATGGTTGAGTTTTTCATTTTTTCATCGTCACAAATTATTTTAAATGTAACATTTTTGACTTCTAAATCTTCCCAATACATATCATTTTTTTCAAGTATGATGTATTCATCGGGTTCATATTTTATTAGTTTATAAGCACCTGTTCCAATAGGCCAATCCTCATTTTTTTCTTCAATATGTCTCTTAGAAGCTATGGGTATGTCAATTAATTTATTCAAAAGAATGGGACATGGTTTTTCTGTTATAATATCTACAGTAAGGTTGTTTACAATTTTTACCTCTTTAACCGAAGTTAACAAATTTTTTAAGACATGACTTTCGTTGTTTTTAATATAATCAATAGTGAATTTTACATCTTCAGCGGTAAAATCATAGCCATTATGGAATTTAACATTTTCTCTTAGATAAAATCTCCATGTAAGATTATCTGGATTATTCCAAGAAATTGCTAGTTTAGGTTTTGTTCTCATAATTTGATCGAATTCGACCAAGCCATTAAATATGTTCATATTTACCATCATAGTAACAACATCATAACTATGGATATATGGATGAAAACCATGAACAGGTTCTGTAATGCCAATAATCAAAGAATCTCTTGTAGGGGTTTTTGCATTTTCTTCATCGCTCTGTTCTACACATCCAGAAATAATTGAAACAAAAAGAATTATAAAAAAAAACATTGATGAAATTTGTAATTTTTTTTTGGATTTCATATTAATATCTCTACATATGCCTAATATAATTTACTTTTTAAAATATTGCATTTTCTTGAAATGAAACTAACAGGAAGAATGTTGTTTAGTATTAAATTCTCAAATGTTAAAAATTTAGACATTTAAACTACATTATCATCTAAAATTTTTGCTACTATATGCTTTTCTGCCCTCCTAAGACTTTCAAGAATTACATCTTTGTCTATCCCTGTTCTCTTGGATAATTCTTCACTAGTTATTTTTCGAGGATAATCGTAATATCCAAATTTTTTTGCAAAGTTAAGAATTTTTCTCTGACTTTGTGTTAAATCATCAAGAATACTACATTCTTTATCGTTTAATTTTTCAATTTTAATATTCTTTATTAAACCATGAAACTTAGCTAACTTAAAGAAATTTTCAACATTTTCTTCAGTTCCTTCAAATCTATATACATTTTTTCTACATGTAACCAAATTACCCACCCCCCATAATATAAAAATTAATAGGAGGATTTATATCAATTGATGATTTATCAATTATTATCATTCTAACACTTCTTTTATTTAATTCAATTTGTTTATCTACATTTAATATAACTTCCATCTATTCAATTAAAGCTTTTTTTAAGATTATTGAACAAAACAGAAGGAATACAAAAAAAATATTTGATTTGTTCAATAAATAAAATTGATAAATTGTAACATCAATTTTTTGTATATTTTCTTAATTAGTCTCTAGTTGAAAAAAAATGATTATAGTAAGTTATTCTTCTTTATCATTTCATTGGTTTTTCAAAATAAGTTAAATCAATATTTGCCCAGTCATTATGATCTCTACGACCGTGAGATCCAACTGAGTAATCTAAAATCTTGTACGTATATCGATAATTCATAATACTCTTATAATTGCGATAAAACCAATAACCAATTTGCCAAGGATATTTACTTATTTGACTGTCACAACCAAAAGGTTTACCTGCCCTAAAACCAAAATTATGGCCCATCTCATGCATTATTACTGATGCATAAATATACTCTAAAGGTTTAAAGGCAAATAATGATCTTTGTTTCATTTTTTGACTTGAAACAACAAAACAGTTTGTACCAGGGATGTACCCCCAATAGGGGGAAATATCTCCACTAAAACCATATCCAGCAGGTACACAAAAGTAAACAAATATTCCATAATGAAATACTCCTCTCCGCCAACTGTTCTCATCATTGTGAAGGAAATAATTTTGGTATATCTCTAACACATCATCAAAATTTACTTTATTATCAAATGGTATTATTTCACCACCATTTATTAATCCACTATCTATATGAAAAATAATATTTCGACGATGAAATGGATTTTTTAATATTTCTTCAGAATTTTTCGTAACAATACTTTTTGCCCCTTTTGGACTATCCCCCATAAAATCTAATTCCAAAAATATATCTTTTCTATAGGGATCTGAATTAAAATTTGAAGTGAGAAATTCTTCTAAATTTGTTATACTATCGCCATCTGGGTCATAATGCTCATGATCATCCCAGATTTTTGGATTGAATCCCCATTTGTGCTCCCATTCAATTGGAAGGCCATCATTATCATTGTCTTCACCAGAATTATTTACTGTTGGATCTGTTTGGTAAACATAAGTTTCCACCCAGTATGGTATACCATCATTATCAAAATCATTTTGATAAATGTTAAACCAAATTTCACAATCTGCTTCATTTTCGTAAATGCTACCATCACCGGTTCCACAAACTCGCCCATAACCACTAGAATCACCTACTGCATAATCATCTCCATACCAACGGCCTGTTTTTAAGTCATATATAATGTTGATATCAAAACCTTCATCATTACTATTTTTTTTATTGCTAATATCACAGATTTTTTTTCCATTTAAATTCCAATCCCATAATTTAAGAGTGATATTCACTAAATCAATATCATCAGGCACGTTTTTTGTCACAGACCAACAATCATACAAATAATTAGTATTATTCCACACCGGACTTTCAAATTTTTCTTCATTTATTACTAACTCTAAAAAGAAATCTGCTTCATTATATTTATCGATTTTATCAAGTGTTCTAATGGCCAATATTTCAATAGTTATAGATACATCAACAAGTGGATCAAAATCATTTGACATTGGTGAATTTATTTTACTTTTATTATCCAATTTTATTGCTGTTGAAGTAATTGTAGAAAACCCACTCAAGATTAGAATTATAAGAAGTAAAATTGATTTTATTTTCTTCATATTTTTCCCTTTTTGCACATATGAGACAAATAGTTATATAATTTTCTTAAAAAAATCTATATCATATTAACATTAAGACGAATTAGAACAGATATAATTAACTGTAAAGAAATTTTTGATAATTTAAATAAAAAATATCAATTTCTACATAATCTATGAATAATCAGTACATTCTACGTAATATCTATCAATTTGTCCTTCTTCATTATCAATTATAAAACTTGCAGAATATGTTACAGCCTCAGCAGTGTCGGATAATATATCACCATCTATTGTGACAAAAAGTTTTATATTATATTTGTCCCTTTGAAACATCAAATCTTTTTCATTTATTGTAATAGTCGCGTCGTCATTTGCATTTACAGTAAATCCCGGATTGCCAAAGGTTCCTTGTCTTATATTGTCAATAACTAAATAACATTCGGCATTTTTGGAAAAGTCATTGGTAATAGTTATTGTAAATGTTCTACCTCCTGTTTCAGATTCATCTGAACCAGAATTTAATAGTACTATTGCAACCGCAGCAATTACTACAATTGCGATTACGAAAATGATAAGTATAGGTAATATTCTCTTTTTATTTTTAAAAGATATTTTAGGAAATTTAAATTTATTTTTTGTTCTCTTTGGGGTAGATATTATTGGATTAATCTCTTGTTTAGATTCATTTTTTACTTTTGTCATTTTTTTACCACACCCTGGGCAGAAAATAAAGTCGCCATTTAAATTTTTTCCACAATTTGGACAAAACTTGAATTTTTCATCTAAATTAAAGCCACATTTTGGACAATAAATCATCATAGCAACCCATTTCCTCACATAAGATGTATATAATTTGCCTATAAAATTATTTCTTTAAAATATTCCTAATTTTCCTTTTTTGAATCTCTTAAGTGGCTGAAAACTGGGTGAAAATAATAAGAATTATATCAATTTTTTAAAAATCTTCTTTTTTTATATACAATTATAATAACAATTGCAATAAATCCTAAAATTATTTCAAATCCTGGTGAACCTTCCTTAGAGGCAACAACACTTACAATCGAATAAGTAGATTTAACATTTTCATTATCATCTACTATTGTTAGCATTACAGTATATGTTCCAGGATTTATGTATTTATGAGTGGCCGTTACTCCGTATTTTATTGTGCCATCCCCAAAATTCCAAGTATAATTAGTGATTGTTCCATCAGCATCATAGCTACCTGAACCATCAACTGTAAAAAAGACATTAGGCTTTGTTGAATTTGGAGTTGTGATAATTGATACAGGTGCAATATTTGATGTACTTGAGATTGTGGCTGCGGTGGTTGATGTACTACTTCTACCATCATTATCCACTACTGTCAAAGTTACAGTATAGGTACCTTCATCAGAATAACTATGCTTTGGATGAATATCTAATATTTCACTGCTTCCATCCCCAAAATTCCAACGATAAAAATCAATTTCTCCATCTGAATCATAACTTTTAGAGCCATTAAAGGTGATTTCCTGGTCTATTGCTGCAGAATATTCTCCACCTGGATCGGCAATTGGTTTTTTATTTAAAGGAGGTATTTCTCTAGTTGTGAAAATCCAAATATTTGATTTATTATCTAATCTACCATCTGTAACTGTTGCATACCATAAAAATGTTGTTTGAAAAGGGAGTGTGAAACTACACATTGCCTCTTCGCCAACAGGAACCCTATAATCAACACCATACAATTTATCGTCAGTAGCACTATAAAAGAATACATCTACTGTGTCACTATCTGGATCCAATATTGTAACACTTAAAGTTACTGAAAGACCTACTTGGTCCTCGCCATCTTCTGGAACTGGGTCATTTGGTTTTTCTGGGGGTTTTAGGAAATATCCTAAAGGATACATATCTTGGCCACCTATGGAAATTTTGTATGGTGAATCTCCGATTTTATCTAAATCCTCATCAATATCATCATAATCATCCCAATAATTACCCTGGGTCCCATAATACCAATGATTGTCGCCTTCCTCTTTGGCATTATATACAAAATTACGTGAGAAACGATTTAAATAAATCACATTATTATTTGTTGAGGTTGTTGAAATACCGCCAATTGTTGAATCTAAAATATAATTTTCCTTTACCTGGCAGTAGGACCCTCCTAAAAGTAATCCAATTTGATTATCAACAAGTGTGTTTCTGTTAATCTTACTATCTGAAGAACTAACATCTATACCATTACTACCGCAGTGCTGAATATCATTATCTTCAATTACGTTATTACTGCCGCCAGATAGTTTTACTCCATGAAAAGTGCTATTAATAATTTTATTTTTAGTAATATTATTATTACTACTTGAAAGCCCATATATTGAGTATTTACAATCATAAAATACATTATCATAAATAATTGATTCACTTGAAGAAAAAGACATTGAAATTCCAGCTTCTTTGCAATTAGTAAAATTGTTATTTGAAAAAACATTGTTATTGGCAGAATATAAATTTACTCCTTTATTGTTAAAAACTAAATTCCCTCCTATGGTATTATCATCTGATCCATACAAATAAATCCCCCATGTTTTAGAATCTGTGAAATTATTACCTTGAATTACTACATTGTTTGAAGTAATATATAGCAATGATACCAAATTATAATTATAAGGATCTGATATATTAAAACGTTCAAAGGTTACATAATCGGCTTTTATTTCTACGACATATTTGTTACGATCATTTTTATTAATTATTGTGTTTCCACTATCAATACTGCCCATTAAAGTAATGTTTTTATTAATGACCAAGGTTTCATTATATGTTCCACCAAATACATATATTGTGTCTCCTGCTTCTGCAATATTAATAGCATATTGAATACTCTCATAAGGGTTCTCTGCACTGCCATCTCTAAAAGTGTGATACCTATTATCAACATAAATTGTTTTACCTTCTGCTGTAACTTTCATTGGTATGAGAATTGAGAAACAAGTTGTTGCTATTAGTAAAAATATGATTACACTTATGGCAAACTTTTTCATTATTCCCATCCTCTGGTGAATTTCCAAGTTATTAAATTAAAATTAGAATTTATAGTTTTCCATAGACTTTTCATATAATATAAATCGGTATTTTATCAGAAATTTTTTCAAATCTTAAAAGTGTCAACTGAAAAACCTTGAGCAGTAATTGAAAAATATTTGATACTTTCAAAATAAAATACAAGATTAGATTTATATATTATATTTTATTATATCGCAGAATTAGGTGATAGTAATTGGCATATGTTATCTTTGAAGTAAAGTCAGAAAATACTGGAAAAATCAATTCATTGTTAAAAGATGATATTGTAAGTCGACAAAGTATTTTAACTAGAGATTCAAGTTCATTAGATACCAAAGGAAACTTTTCCTATGTAAAAATAGATGGTAGCAAAGCAGGATTGGAACAGGCAAATAAGCTGGCAAAAGAGCTTGGATTTAAAAAGTTAAGTCAAAAAAAGGCTCAAGAGATAAATAAAAAAATTGAGGAGCAAGAAGATTCCGCGGCTACTGGAATGGGCATGATTTTCGATTAATTCTATAAATTCCAATAGCCATCAATTTCATTTTTTATTGATTCAATAAGAGAACCTACTTGTTCATTCTCGTATGTATCGTCTTTAATTGATACTGGTTGAGAAACCATCTGGCCAATTTGAGAAATTAAACATTTTCCTATCCAATTAAGATTATAACCTCCTTCTAATGTACAAACAATTTTTGGTTGAATTTTTTGTAAATCAGCAATTATATTTCCAAAAAAATCAGCAGATAGTTTCAACCCACCAAGCATATCTGCATGATGAGAATCATAACCACAGGAAACTAGAATAGTATCTGGCTTAAATTGTTTTGCCACAGGTAAAAAAATTTCATCTAATAATTTTGATACCGCTTTATTTCCATTACCATGACTTAATGGAGCGTTAATTGTAAAACCTTTTCCTTCTCCAGTACCAATCTCATCAATATTGCCAGTGCCAGGATAATGTGGAGATAAATGAAAAGATTGGTAAAGAACATCTTTTCGATCATAGAATATATCTTGAGTGCCATTTCCGTGATGAACATCAAGATCGAAAATTAACACCCTTCTTCCTTTTTTAGCTATTTCATTTGCAGCTAGTGCAATGTTGTTAAAAAGACAAAATCCCATTGACCTATTTCTCGTGGCATGATGACCTGGAGGGCGAACTAAAGCAAATGCGTTATCTGCTAAATTATTCATTACATTTTCACTGAGTAAAACAACAGAACCTGCTGCAAGTCTAGCTGTTTCATAATCAGAATTACTTACATAAGTATCAAAATCAATCCAAGCTTCATTTTTGGTACTTAATTTTTTAATATTTTCAATCATTTCTTTAGAATGTACTGAATTAAGATTGTTATCATCAATCAAAATTGGTTCAACAAATTCAATCTTATCCAGAAAAGACGATTGTTTTATTTCTTTTATTAAAACATTCAATCTCTCAGCATTTTCAGGATGAGAAATATTATTATGTCTATTGAATTTTTGTGAATATGCTATCTGTGTGACCATAATAATCAACTTCGATAATTAGCATATAAATTATAATATTAATCTTAAACCTTATCTTATTAAAAAAAACTTAGATTTAATGCCCCTAAAATAAAATTCATACCAAAATAAATTAAAACACCTCCAAATAAAATCATTAAAGGACGATACCATTTTAATCCAAGGATGTTCTTTCCTTTTTTTGAAAAATAGGCAACCGAAATTAACCAGACATAATCCATCCATACATGGCAGATGTACATAAAAATTATTCCAAGCAAAGCAGCAAATTCAAATGCAATAATAATTAATTGTGCCCCAACTGTCAACCACCATATAATAAAATATGGATTCAAGCCTGTAAAAATTATTCCAATTAAAAACAAATGGTGACGTGATGGTTTTTTATCGGATTGCAACTTAAATTTTGAAAAATAAGATTTAAAAACTTGAAATATGCCAAAAATTATTAAAACAATACCTCCTAAAATTCCAATTGATAATTTAATTTCAGGTGGATTTGCAATTGTTATCAATCCAAATGCAAACAACATTATCAATGAAAATTCTACAACAGTATGAGCTATTGAAAATATCAAACCGCTCTTTGCTCCTGTTTTTGTACCCTGTGATATTGTTTCAAAGAATAATGGACCTGGAGCTAGAGCTCCTGATGCGGTTATCAATACAACTGTGATAGCAAAAGTAATAATATCCATTAGAAAAAAATATTAAAAATTCTTATAAGAAATTTATTATATTCATTAACATTATATTAAAAAAACAAACTTTATTTTAATAAGTGGTTTGTTTAATATTAAAAAATAGGTGGTGCTATAGAAAAAGATTTCAAGATATATAACAAAACATTAGAAGACATAGATTTTAAAATGATAAGAAAGGATAAGACTTGTTGGATTAAAGTCGTTCCTATTACTCAAAAATCAAATCCTTCTTCAATTCATATTTGTATTGACGGAAATGAACATCATTGGAATATTTATGATAGGTCAGGTAGAGATAATCATAAAATTTATTTCAAAGGTTGTGGAATTATTCCTAGTTTCTATTTGAAATTAGAGGATAAGAATTATAGAATCGATTTTAATAATAAAGAAATAAAAGTTATACAAATTGAAGGAGGCAGTGATATAGATTCGTATATTAAAAAAAATTGTAATATCCCTTCCTCTCAAGCAAGATGTTGGGCAATAGATATTTATCATACGTGTAACCCGGATGATTTCCCTTTTGATATAATGTAATCAACCAAAAAACTGTCAGAAAAATATATCTATTTTGAGAAGAGCCAATATGTTTCTAAATATCCAATGAAAAATGTTTAAATTAAATATTGCAAATTTATTTTTTGGCATTGTAATTTCAAGTTTGCTCCATTCACTTTCTTCTCCAAATATATCTTTTGCTTTACAACGGATAGTATATTCACCAACACTCTGCCAAATATGACTAACTGATGTATTTTTATTACTGGAATAAGGTCCAATCCAACCACTATCTGCTCCATCACCCCAATCTATGTAATAATATATATCATCATAATCTTGATCAATTGTTAAAAAATTATATTTTTGCTCCTTTTTTATTTTTCCATTATTTGGTCCATTAATCATAGGTTCATTTGGTGGATGATTATCTTTATAAATAATTATAGTTAGTTGTTCAGACCAAGCACTTTCAGAATAATGTACATCTTTAGATTTAACTCTTATTTGATATGTTCCAGGATTATTCCATGAATAGGACATGTTGCATATTTCTCCAGATGAATACCAACTGCTCCATTGGTCAACGTGCATATTCCCGTCCCAATCCCAGCCATAGCTAATATTATCGTCGTCATTATCAGTTGTAATAGAACTAAAATTATAGGCGTTTTTTATCATACCAGAATTTGGGCCATTTGGTTTTGGAGGAGTGTTTGGAGGGGAATTAATTGTAGATGTGGTAATGAAATACCATATTGGACCTGCATTTGATGCACCAAAATTATCCCAAGCAACGATTTGCCAAAAGTATGTTGAATTATAACTCATCTCACCAGGATTATATGTTGTATCAGATTGATTACCGTTTATCTTTGGTGGTGGATTGCTTGATCCAAAATAAACATCGTAGTAAACACCATCTTCAGGATTAGGATCTCCACCAGTCCAATATAAATCTGCATTGTTATCCACTTCTACTGATCCATTCTCAGGGCTGGGATCACATGGTTGATAGGGAGGTTGATTCCAACCAGATTGATTAATAAACGGATAATAATCCTTATTAGAACCACCCCCTATAGAAAATGGTGTATCACCAATGCCATCTCCATCGCTGTCTTCTCCATTATAATCATCCCAATAATTCCCACCAGAAGGGTAACCATTGTCCCACATATTGTTACATTCGTCAAAAGCATTATCCTCATTGTTATTTATGAAATTATTATGATAAATATAGTTATTGTTGGATGAAGAGCGAATTTCAATACCTCTAGTGTTACTTTTTATATTGTTACTATAAATGTTATTATTCTCAGATTTTGAGAGAAATATTCCTTGCAAATTATCTATTATTGAATTGCCAACAATATCAATTAAATCAGATTCAACAGGGTTGATACCTTCAAAAAAATTACTTGAAATAATATTTGATTTAATAGTGCAGTTTGATACCTGTAATAGACCAATGCCTTCCCAATTGTCAATAATTCTGTTTCCCTTTATAATGTTATTTGAGGATTGTGTAATATATATGCCAATTCCACCATGTTGAACTGTAAATTCAGTAACGTCAGCATCGTCCGATGTAATTTTGATAGTATTTCCACTGTTTCCTCCATCAATTATTGTTGTGCCCCCTGCTTCTCCAACTAGACTTATGCTTTTATTTACTACAACATTTTCATAATATGTCCCATCGAAAACATATATGATGTATCCATTAGTTGCGTTATTAATTGCATCTTGAATATTACTATAATTTCCTGGTCCATCCCCCCCAACATACAATGTATTTCGAGAATTAAATTTATTTAAATTATTCAATTGGATGGAATCAATCTTGTTACATTTAGTTCCAATTGTTATTGAAGGCGAACTTTGAATTATAATAATGAGTGTAATTACTATGGTTAAAAATTTACCCAATTTAATTATTTTAAACATAACAATTTCTAAAATACTATTAACTACCTCGATATTTAAGCATTTGCAAATATTTATATAAAGAAAAAAATTTTTAATTAATCGTATATACCTGCAGCATATCTAACCAGACAAGGTGATGTGAATATTATCGCTGCAGTATAAAATTCACTAGATGTGGTATTTACACGGTAAAGACCGACAAACCAATATGTATCATTGTCATATGATATCTGTCCTAAGTAAAAGTGACCCCAAAACCATCCAGACATTGCTCCCGATGAATTTTCGTCAGTAGTATTCCAAATACCATCAAAGGATCCAGTGTAGTTTCCACTTGTTTCATATGTTCCTTCAACAGTACCAAGAAATACATAACCAGATTCATTTTTCAATGCAAATTGACCTGAGAAATTACCTTCAACTGATGTTTGTCTTATGGTATTTTTTGCTAATTTTTCAGTAACTTTTAGAATTGGTCCAAACCCGTTATTATTTGCCTTTGGAATAACTATAGCAGAAGCAGAGGATATTCCTACTAATAGAATCCCTATTAAAAATAACACCATAAATTTTTTCATTTCTAATTTCCCCTTAATATTTATTAGAAATAAATATATAATAATATAATATAAAGTTTTTGGGAAATAGATAAAATTATCTAAAAAAATAAATTGGAAGAATTTGATGATTTTTTTGATTCTAAGATTTAAGTATGGTTATTGTATTATGAATTGAAAATTATGAATAACATGTTACTTGGCATCTCTCCAGAATATCTATATATACATGGAAATGCGCCACAAAAAATATCTGATTTCCATACTCCCTATTTTCTTGCATTTTGTCAAAATGATAAAAATATTGAGAATCAAAGGAGTGAATTACAAATAAGTATAAAGGAAAACAACTCTGATGATAACCAATTATCAAAAATTATTAGAATCGGCGAGATAGAAGATCATAGAAGTTTTTCAGATTTTCATTTGAATAGAAAGATCTTTAAAGTTTACACTAAAAAATCATATTACGTTCCTGAAGTGAGTGATTATCTTTTCTTTAACCATGGGCTCTTTACTGCAGAGCACGATATCCCTTATCAACAACGTGCACTGGTTGATTTAGCAGTGGAAAACAATAAGTGGATGTTTGACACAGATGGCAAAAACAGTAAATTAAAAATCCTAGTTTACGACATTGAGACTACTCAATATGAAGAAGGAAAAAGCAATTTCCCAATCGATATATTAGGTTACTCTAATTTTGATATTAGTTTTAATTCTTATAAAAATCTTGAAAATGAGGAATTTAGTTTTGATATAATTGACTGCCCTTCCACTTGGCAAAATATGGATATTATTCAATTAGTATCATACAATTTAAACGAAGAAATAGAAAACTTATGCCACTTCTGTAAAAAAATGATTGCATATGATATAATTTCAGGTCATAATATCCTTGGTTTTGATAATATTGTAATGTTTGAGAGAATTAATTGGCTTTTAAGAAATGACCAAGCAACTCTATCTAAAGATAATCAAAAAGTGCTAAAGGATTTTTTAAATAAATTTTGTAGACCCGACAAGTCATATCATTTTGGTATCAAATCTGAGGTAGTTCAATTTTACCCAAGTAGTTTTGATACTTATCTTGGTACTCGGAAATTCTACTCATTTTTAGACGAATTTAGTCTTAAATCAGTTGCTCCATTTTTGGGAGTAAAAATCCCAAATAGAATTATTTTAACGCCTGCACAGATAAAATTAGATAACAATACGATGAAGTATAACAAACATGATGTTCAAGAGCAAATAGGGGTAACACTAAATTTAATTCAACAAGCTTTACCTCTTTCCTTTACCACATGTATGCCATTTGATATGCTACTTTCATCCGGTGCTGTAAATATGTGGGATCATATGTCTTTAATAAGAGGATATCTTCAGAAAAAAATAATGCCACCTATTTGTAGAGTAATGTCAATATCTCAAGTCTTATTGAGAGATTTTAAGGGATGCAATTCAAGAGAAGAGATTGTCAGAATTTCTAAAAAGAAAAAAGAGCAGCTTTCAAAGGAATTTGTAAGGGTTGTAAAATATGGTTGTGAAATGCCTAAATGGATGGAAGATCCTCACGTAATATTCAATGAGCAAGCAAAAGATACAGATGAGCAACTGAATTATCATATGCCCGGTGGAATGACAATTAAGCCCGATAAGGACGCTTTATCCCATTTTATCCCATGGTGGTATGTAATTGTTGCTGATGTTGGTGCAATGTACCCAACAATTCTTAAGGCAATGAATGTAGGGGCAGACACTATTCGTCTTGCATTAAAATCAGAAGAACCAGATGATTGGATATGGTTAAAAAGATTGCCACAAACATTTCTGAATCAACGTGACATTAATTATAGAGAAATTACCGACACTGATACATATGCGGACAAGGGCTTTATTCTAGGTATTAAAATCGACAATAAACCTGGTGTTGTCAATTGTGCAATGAGTGGAATCATGAATATGATTGCAAAAATAAAAATGGAACTTAAGGATGTCAAGAAGAGTGGAAAAATTGATGAAATAAACCGATTAAAAATGATGTATCAAAGTCTAAAAGGAGCTCGTAATGCTGGTACTCATGGCATTATTGCAGCGCCAACTGTATCAGGACGGCAATTTAATCTGTGGGGTGCAGCTGCTATTACTACAAAAGGTCAAATGATTCTAGCAGATACCCTAAATTATCTTGAAAAAAAGGGCATACGTGTTGTTTATGGTGATACTGACGGAATATATATTGGATGCTCTAAATCTGTAGAAAATATTCCTGAATTTTCTAAATCATTAGGTGTGTCGACATCAAAAGAAAAATTTGATTGGATTACCAAACCCGATGATGTAATTTTAGCAATTAAAGAATGTAATAATAAATGGCAAAGAGAATTAAAATATCCAGATTTTGAACTAGAAGCAGAACATCACGATTCAATGATATTTGTAAAACACAAGAACTATCTTATTTTTGACATTGTAAATGGTAAAATCGAGATGAATACTAAAGGAAATAACTTTAAAGGGTCGGATAAGGCAAACATTGCAAGAAAAATACTCAAAAAAATTATGGTTAATGTACTAAAAGATAATCCAAACTGGAAAGACGAGGAAGAAGCCAGGAAGAAAGTGAAAAATAGTATTATGAATGAAACTAACGAAATATTATCAAAATTAGATCTTTCGAAAGTAGATTTAGATGATTTAACTTTAGTTCAATCCGTTCAACCAGCAAAAAGATACAAACCAAATCAAGATGGTTCAATGTCAACTTTCGGTAAACGGGCAATAGCTCTTGAAGCATTACTTGGATATCAAATAAAAAATCGAATAAAAATCAAATTTGTTGTGACAAAAAAGTCCCTTCCAGGAATAATGAACCCATCAAAAAGTGGTGTTAAACCTATTGATTACATGTATCCAGTAGGATTTTTGAAAAATTATAATGATATTGATTTAGATTGGTATAAAAAAATGATAGAGAATTATATTCAAGGAGCATTTGGATTATCTGATATTTCTGTCACTGAACAAACGGGTCTAGATGAATGGATGTAATTATAATTTGAAATTTTTTGATAACATTTGTTATAGATTTCAGATAACAATTGTACAATAAGGCTTTAAAACTAAGATGATGAATCTATTATTGATAATTATGTTGATAGTGGGTCAAGTTTCTAGTAAAGAGGAAGCAAGGGAAATAACTTTTATTGCTAAATTATTTGTAGTGGGTCAGCGTGCAAGACATCTTGCAAGACAAAAAGATTAAACAATATTTACCCAAATAATAGGTATGTCATTTGGTATTGTTTTTTTATTTTTAATATTACTCATTCCCATCCCAATTAAATATTGATTGATGTTATCAATATTCGTGAATATCATTGTCATATATATAGTTTTTCGATGTAGAAATTAATAGAGAAAAATTAACCAATATTTAAAAAATAGTTCAATCAAAAATTATATTAATTTGGATAACTAGAACCATCAAATTTCCATAACTCGCATCCATCATCAATATTTGTTATCCCTAGGTATAAACAATTTTTATACTCAATTAATGCCCTAGCTCCAATATCACTTGAATCTCCAAAACCATTAGCTGGCCACTCCGAATGTTTCTTATTAATCTCATCTCCTACCATTTGATGCCAATCATTTCCATCTTCAGTAAACCAAACCTCACAACCTGCAGTATTTGTTGACTGACTTTCATCAGTTGTTAGTGAGATATTTATTAATGGATGTTCTAACTGAAAGCTGATGTTTGTTAGAAATCTACCGGGGTTCCAGGTCCCAGCGAATAAACGACCATCAAATTCTCTAAGAGACCAGACATAAGCGTTTGTCCAATCTCCAAAACCAGAATGTTCATCTTCATCAAATGAAAACTTCCTTCCAATAATCTTTTCAAAATTTAATCCATCAAATTTCCAAATACAACATCCGGAACCTATTGATTCTAAAAAGACATTTGAAATATGCATATTATTTCCATTAATTTCCAATCCAAATGGAGGCACCGAGGCAGTACCTATGTACAATGAATTTTTAAATACCTCTAGCCTACGAATTCCATAATTGTGGGTTCTAAGAGGATATCCAAACATGTTGAATCCTCTTTTTAATACTCCTTCATTTCCAACTAAACAAGTCCAATTAAAACCATCAGAAGTTCTCCACAATTCACAGCCTGCAATATTAAAAGTACCAACATACAGAAAGTTTTGATTAGTAAAAACATCTTCAAATACTTTCATATCCCAAGCGTAAATATCTCTCTCAAATCCAACTTCATCATCTCCAAAACCATTTACTATAGAACAACCCGATCCTATGACTTTTTCCCAAATATTTCCATTAGTCCTCCAAATTTCACAACCCTCTTCCCAGTTCATAGTTCCAATATAAAGCCATCCGTCAAAAATTGCTGAAGAATAAGCTGCAAGATTATCTGGATTTCCAAAACCACTTGAAAATTGTGCTTCACCATTATTATAAATTATTGGCTCCCAGGGGCCATCAATTGGGTTTGTTGTTCTCCAAATTTCTAAGCCCTCCCTAGGATTAAAAGTTCCCGCATATAGGAATTCATCATTTCCAGAGACAGGTTTATATGGTTTTAACATAGTTAGTTCCATATTGTTTTTATTGTTAAATCCCCGACCGATTGAAGCATTTTGCAGATCATTTCCAACTGATTGTTTCCAATTTTGATTATCATAATACCATAGCTCTAAACCCTGCGTATCACAATCTTTAAAATAATTTTCCATTGCTCTCACTAAAAGATTCAGAATCACTTGCTTCAAAGATGGGGCGATTTTGTGAAAAAAATTTGATATAAAAATGGGCAGCAATTCAGGATTGAGAGGAGCAGTGATAATATTTCCTGTTCCAAGGAATAAATATTCCTTATCTTTAACTGTAAAAGTTGTTTTCCCTCTAATTGCAACGTTACGTGAGTTATTGAAACCATTATTCATTTCGCCTTTAGGATAATCTCCAATAACTTGGATCCATTTAGAAGAGTCTGGTTCCATTGATATGTAGGACGGTTCTTTATTTACTAGAGAATAAAATTGAAGTTTTTCTTTTATTTTATCTTTAAGTTGCTTTACAATTTGATATTTTGAAATACCGATTGTGACAGGAGAAAAATTAATTAAAATAAGTATGAGAATTAAAGCGAATGTTATTATTTTTAGGAATCTGGGATCTTTTTTCATAATATTCCTCCCCTTAATCTCAATAATATATATTAGATTATGATATATAAATTCTACCTATTGTTAATTTTATATTAATTACTATAAATTATTTAGTATAAAAAGTATTCCAAATTATAAAATTTAAAAACAGTATGATGAATTTTAAAAAATATCTTACTTATATTAAAATTAAAACATAACCTTTGAATTTATAAATTCATTTTCTCCAAGAATTACCATAAGATTTAAATAGAGTTATAAACTTTAATAAAACCAGGGGAAAATTATGATTAGAAAATATATTATTAATAAAATTTTTAGCAGAAGTTTTCTAGTGATATCAACTTGTTTGCTTCTTATAGTGACAGCCTTTTCTGCATCAACAACAACTTTTATTGAGAAGGATAATGGTTTCTTAACTTCGATAAACCATCTTAATTATGTTTTTTCATTTAGTGAACCAGAAATTGATACAATTACTAACTCAGATATTGAGTATACTAAACTAAACATGCCTGGATGTATTGCATTGGGTATGGATGCTGGTAATCCGAAATTGCCTGTAAAATTTATTAAGTTATTATTGCCGCCAAAAAAAGGTATTTCTAATGTCAAGGTATCTGGCATATCTCTAGAGATTAATACTAGAGATGTAAACCTAATAAACAAACCTTTAGTACCTCATCAGAATCCAGTTCCAGTTGGATTTTCTGAATCACAGGAATTTGTGATAAATACTGAACTTTATTCATCTGACTTTTATTATCCAAATAAAGTTCAAGGTGATTACAGTATTGAATACTCGCACGGTTATACAATTTTTGATTTAAGCCTAAATCCGGTTCAGTATAATCCAAAAAACGGAAAAGTAGTATATTATCCAGAATTAACTGTTGAAATAGATCTTTATGATCTTGAATATTCAAATGAATTATTCAGAAATAAACTATCTGATGAAGAATGGGTTAAGAAATTAGTTTATAATCCAGAGATAACAGATGTGTATACTTCAAATGCTCCAACATATGAATACCCTGGAGGATTGTGCGATCCTAGTGATAATTATGATTATGTAATAGTAACAACTACACAAAATGGACTTGATTATTGGGAAACAAGTGAATTTTTACCTTACAATTGGGAAAGTTTGATGGCCAGGCACGAAAACGATGGATTAAGTTGCACTTTAGTTACAATGGAAGATATAGATGACTGTAGTGACTATTATGATGACCCGCCTTTTGATGATATTCAAGCTCACATCAGAGAATTTTGTAAAGATGCATATGAAGATTGGGGAACTGATTATATTCTATTTGCTGGTGATGATGAGTTAATACCTGCTAGAGAGATGGATTATTCATATGAAGGCAATGTTGATTCTGATGTATATTGGAGTAATCTTGATAAAACGTTTAACGCAGATGAGGATACTGACTGGGGAGAAGAAGGAGATCTAGGATTTGATGCTTATTGTGAACTTTTTATTGGACGAATTACCTGTGATGAGCCTCAAGACGCTTCAAATTGGATGACAAAGAGTTTTTACTATGCTGATTCTGGAGATATTGATTATCTGGAAAATCTTGGATTTTATGGGGGAGACATGGGATGGGCATGCGAAGGAGACACCTGGATAGACTATTGTGCAATAATGGGAGCTGATGATTATTTCGGCCCTAACCCAGGAGACCATGGTCCATACCCAAGTTGGCTTGGTTTCCAGTATGGATTTGAAACATGGAATAGCAATAACCCCAGTATTCCATATAACTTATCTGTGAAATGGACTGGTGAACCACCAAATCCCGGCTGGGACGGAGGTTCTCCAGCTGAAGCAATTGCAGGATTCAAGGATGCAATAAACAATGGCCAAGTAACTTTGATTGCTGGTGTTGCCCATGCAGATGCAGACATGTCCTTAGATGTTCAATACGGCAGTTGGGAGTCAGATTATCACAATACAAAACCCTTTTTTATTCACGATTGGGGATGCCATTGTGGTGATATGGATGCAGGACACAATGGAGATGGTATACTTCACTCAATGTTATTCCATTCCGATACGGAGCTTGCTTTTGCTTGTATTTATAACACATGTTATGGATGGGGGTCATTTCAGGATACTAACTCTTCAAGCGCTATTCAAATGAAAGCATTCTTTGATTATTTATTAGATACCGAAAACAACTCAGAATATCCAAGTAATTGGCAGCTTGGTAAAGCTATGGCATGGTCTAAAGATGTGATGGCTCCAACTGTAAATTGGACATATTCATCTGCTCCAGGTAGCTGGAGGGGTGTTTTTCAAGGGTGCCTTTTATTTGGTGATCCGGCACAGCTAATTAAACCGACTAATGCTGCCCCAGAACAACCGGATAAACCCCAAGGACCTACGGAAGGAATTACATTTATAGAATATGAATATTCAAGTGTTGCAATAGAAACAGAAGGGGAGCAAATATTTTATTTATTTGATTGGAATGACGGTACAAATAGTGGCTGGATAGGTCCATATAACTCTGGCCAGACGGGATATTCAACACATGCTTGGAATGAAGAAGGATATTATGATATAAGAGTAAAATCTAAGGACATAAATGGTGGTGAAAGCGTCTGGTCCGACCCATTGAATGTACATATTCTTCAAGCTCCCAAGATGGACATTGGTTTAATTTCTGGTGGTTTATTTAAAATAAATGCAGTCATAAGGAATATTGGTTCTGTTGATGCAACTAATGTTGACTGGGTTATAAATCTAGAAGGTGGTGCGTTTATGGGAAAAGAGTCTACAGGAACTATAGACATAATACCTGCAGGAAATGAAGTAACAGTTACATCAGAATTTATTCTTGGACTTGGAAATACAGAAGTTACAGTAGAAGCAACAATACCTGAAAGCTCTGATTCAAGAACACAAGACGGAAAAATATATTTGTTCTATATTTGGATAAACCCAAGTGGACACTAACAGTTGGTAGTACAATAAAATGATTAAATGAGGTATTTACCTCATATTTTTATTTTTTTAATATATTGAACGTAGATAATCAAATTTTTCTTCAAAAACTTCTGCTTGTTTTTGCAAAATAGTCTCTGCTTCAGTAATATCCATATCCTTAGTTTCGATAGCATAGCTAATAAATCGACCGATCCATAAAGTCTTTAATGAATCAAGAAGAAGGTATTTATCAGGTTCTCGTTTTAAATTCTTATAAGCAGCAGCGTAATTAAACACTACCTCAGCCCAAAGCTCTGAATCGAATTTTTTCCTATTTTTTACCACTTTTTCCAAATCATTTATAATATCATTTGGTAGGAAATGAGTCATAACTTCTTTTGAGCTCGAAAATTCATTATTAAAAGTACTTTTTAGATTTTTAAGATTTATTTTTACAGGTATTGGTTTTAAACTAAAACATTCTCTATAAAAACCTCTACGCTGAAGTTGCGGTCTTGCTTTCCAATAATCTTCATAATATTTTGCAAGTTCAAACATACTTGCTGTTACTTTTCTAAACATTGGAACTAAGAACTTTTCAGGTTCAAGATATCTAGTGGTAGATTCATGAATTTTTAGGGAAAATAATCCTTCTTTTACATATCCCCCCTCAGCTGCGGCAACTGTAAGGATGAAGATATCAATTCCAAAATCTGGAGGGAACAAAGGATGTTTTCGTAAAATTTCATAAACATTTTTAGATAAGGCATATTCTCCAGCTATAGGTTGTCTAATATCAATACCATAAAGTGTGCGAGTAAATGGATAAACTAGATTATTAGTTATAACACCATCATTTTTATCTCTGATGTAATATGGGACTGTTAAATCAGCTCTTCCATACATTATCGGATTTACCATACTTTCTATCCAACCTGGTTTTATACTAAGTAAATCTCCGTCAACAAGTACAACAGATTTAGCTTCTGCAAAATGTGCAATTTCAAAAATTGTCCTTACACCTGCACCTTTTCCTCCCGTTGCCATATCTTTTGTTACAATTCTTGAGATGCTATTGTATGGTTTAAATAATTCAATTACTTCTGAGGTTTTATCTGTTGATTCTCCCTCCGTTATAACTATTGCTTTTTTATGGTCGGGAAAATAACGATATAAACCTTCATTTACAACATTTAGAACGTTTAGAATTGTTGTTTCTACATCTTTACATAAAACACCAACCACAATATCAATTGGTTTTATCTGCTTGCATTTCTCAACAATTTCTTTTTTTATTAATAGATTTTTTTTCCATTCCGTATTCATTTGAATCACACTTTATTCTGTTCAAATACAATCTCTAATATTTCCTCCCGTATTCTTTTTTTAGCTGACATAGTTCTTAACCAATCAGGCATTCGTGTTCCAACTGGTTTTAACATATAATTATTACCAGCTTTCATGAGCTCAAGGCTAAAAGATTCTACCATTGATTCTTCTAAATGTCTATCATATTCTATACTATTTATACGTGCATCAGCGTGATATTTTCTAATTGAATCTTGGGCATTTCGCCTATATTGTACTAATAAAGATACTAAAAAAGGTCGAGATACCTGTACATTTGCTTCTTCGATTAAAACTCTTAACAATGTACGAAAGATCTCTCCCGACATCTTAACAAGACCTTTTTCCGAATCGCCAACATCCTGGTGTTTATGCTCATAAAAACCTAAATCGGTTTGACATATTCTTTTAATTGCTACATTTCTATAAATTTCAGCCATAACCCCTACTTCAATTCCCCAGCCTCCAGGTATATCAAGGTCACGTGCAAGATCACTAGTCATTGCAAATTCTCCAGATATAGGATAACGAAAAGATCGGAAAAATCTAATAAAATCTGGTTCAGTTTCTAAAACATTAACAAATGAATGTAAAAGAGGTTGGAGAAATAATCTAAACACACGTCCATACATAATTGTTCTGTCAATATTTACTCGTGCATAATAACCCTTATTGAATTTAAAATCCAGTTCAGGTTCAAGTATAGGATAAAGCAATTTAGTTGGAATTATCGCATCATACGCCTGAATATCAGCATCATGCAAAGCAATTCCATAAGAACGAAGACTAGCTACTCCTAAAGCTAGCCATACATCCCGTCCCTTTCCTCGAAATTCATTAATATTCAGACCATGTGACTGAAGTTGGGTTAATAAATTTTCAATACGAGGTCCGTTACACCATATGATTAATTTGGGGATACCTAATTTTGAAAAAAATCTTTTTACATGATCAAATTCCTCTTTATTCTTTGCAGCTAATGGTACAATAACCTCTTTTAAATAAGTACATTTGTTCAGTTGTTTTACTATATTGTTCAATGCATCATTTTTAATTTCGCTATAAAGCATTGGCATTACAACAGAAACAGGTCTTTCAACAGCAATATCACTAATGCTTTTTATCAATTTATTTTTATCTAAATGTAAATCATGAAGTGTAGTAATTACCTCCTGTTTCATATCCATAATATCACATCAAATATAATCTAAGATAGTGCTCAAATCATCGGTGATGACATCAGCGTATTTTTGAACCGCTCTTGATGAATTGAAAGCTATCCCAATGCCAGCTTCTTTAATCATACCGATATCAACAATACCATCTCCAACTGCAATGGTCTGTTTGTTTTTAATATTTAACCTCTCACAAAGTTGAGATAATACTTTCTCCTTACAAATAGAATATATCCTTCCACCATCACAGGCTACCTTTTGATTGTTATGAATAATTAATTCTCCTGTAATTACATCATTTTTGATTATTAAATTATTGCCAAAAACATAATCAAGATTTAATCGTTTTTTTAAATCATCAGCAAATAAAAGATAACTATCTGTCGCTAGTGCAGTTTTGATATCTTTTTCTTTTAATTTTTCAATAATTTCTACGATATTTTCTTGAAGGTGTATTTTCCTAAAAATCTCTAAGAATTCTTTACTATTAAATCCTTTTAGAAATCTAGCAATTTCTATACTTTTTTGATATGGTTCAATATTTTTTTTTAATACTTCAGTTAACTTATTATTAAATCCTTTTTTTTCAGATATTACAAAAATTGTTCTGTCCTTTATTAGAGTACCATCCATATCAAACAAAACAAGTTTATGATTTGGTTTTATAGTCATCTCTCCCACTACAAAAGATAAATAGTTATTAGGTTATAATATTTAGGATACATAATTTAAATATTCTAATGTCTTAGGAAATTATTTTATTGTAGCATATCTCAACAAGGTCATCGACCTTTTTTGTACCATCCAATTTTAGAAATCTTTTACCCTTGCATATTTCTAAATATTTTTTTTGTACTTTTTCTAAAAAAATAGCTTTTTCGAAAGGGATTAAACTCTCTCTATGTTCAATTCTTTCAATAGCTTTTTTTGGATCAATTATAAATAAAAATGTTTTTTCAGGATTAATTATTAAGTCTTTTGATAAATCTTTTAGCCATTTTATTGGTTGGTCTATTTTATTCTGCAGTTGTACACCCTGATAAGAGTAAGTGGATTCTGCAAAACGATCACATAATACAATTTTGCCCTCTTTTAGCCATTTTTTTATCTTTTGACAATGTTGAATACGATCAGCAATAAATACAAATGAAGTTACAAATGGATCACTTTGAATTTTTATGCATTGTTGAACATATTTCCCAATTTTAGTATCTGTAGGTTCATAAGTAAGGATAACTTTATAATCTTCCAATTGAAGTTTTTCATAAACTCGCTTTGATATTGTTGATTTACCGGACCCGTCAATTCCTTCAAAAGTGAAAAAATGTTTCATTTTTTATTCTTCTCCCTTTTCCATTTTTTACTATAATAACTTATGGGGTGATATACTTCTTTACATAAATCATCCATTTTTTCTACAGGACATATGCCATAGGTTCGCATTTTATCGCACCCTGGGGACTTGTAAGAAGTTGACGAAGATGTACCTGTTATATGTTCCACTTGATACCTAGTTCTTTCCTCTTGATAGTCAGGAGCTTTACTAAATATATGTAAAATTTCCTGCATGTTTAATTCTAATGAATTTAAAAATGAAACAATAGCAAATCTACCCATATGCGATACATTTTCACCTTCATGAATTGCGTTTAAAATATCCTTCATACAAGGAGGCAATTTTTCAATACTTAATTTACCAGTAGGAATGGTATTTTGTTCCTTTTTTTGTTTATTGATGATTTGCTGGTATCTTCTTATATCAGAAGAAAATACCTGTTCGATCAATTTATTGCTTTTCAATGAATTGATTTCTTCCTCGATTTTTCTTTTTAAACTTTCGAGGATAAGCCGCGCAAGATCTCTTGTAGAAATAATGACATATCCTTTATCCATGTCTCTGTTAACCATTTTCCATTTCTTGTATCTTGTAGGGGCATTATGCAAATAATCTTTGAAAAAAACACGTATATTTTTTGTTTTCTCAGATTGTTCTGATTTTATATTTAGTTCTTTTGAGACTTGAAGAAGAAATGAAACCGGTTCACTTAATAAATTCTTGTAAGCATGATATGCTTCACCAAGAGCATATCTTCGTTTGATATAATTATCATTAACACCGACAGTAATCATTCGGGCTAATGGATAAGACAAAATCTCCATAATCTTATCTGAATCATTGGATAGGCTCCTTTCTCCTACATCCCCATCTCTAAGTGCGTTATCTACTCGTTCTATCCCTATTGTTCTTGCTCTATCATATAAAACATTTTGTAATAAATCCTTAACACTCGGTCCATTATCCTTAATATATTGTTTTGCTCCTTCTAAAAAAGGATATTTCGCAAATGTTGAAAAATTATTCATTTTGTTATTGCTAAAACTTCTTTTTATTAAAGAATCTTCGCATAAGCTTAAAATTTTAGTAGTAGAATGTATATTATGCTTCAAATTTCTTAAGGGCTCGTAGCTTAGACTGGTGGAGCGACTGGCTCATAACCAGTTGGTCGCAGGTTCAAATCCTGCCGGGCCCACTTTTCATTTTTTCACTATTTTGAATAAGAACATTATTTATTTATTACAATTATTCTAACCGGTCTGCAAATATTCTCAAGTAGTCCTAACACCTAGTACTAAAAGATAAATTAACATGGTACCTCAATGTTGTAAATTAATTATAACCTTGCATTATTGATAGAGTTGTTTTTTTTATAATATTTTTATACTGTTATAATATTATATTCTACGTAAGCATCATTATCGTCGATTTGTTGAGTCCCGTCAGTACTTCCATCAGTTATCCCATCATTATCATCACCGGTCCAATCTCCTGAGATAATATCATAAGTTATAGTAATCCATTTTGAAGAATCATGTCCATCTATGTCAATTAATTCGGACCAAATCCCTCCATCATAATCCCACATCTTGATGTCAATAATATAATCTTTTTTATCGTCGTCGCAATCGTAGATATAAAATTCATTCATTGTTTTTAATTCACCGATAGTAGCCTTATGATAGTTTTCAGTTGGGTTTGATGGTATTTGAGCGTTAAATGTTCCATCGATGTCAATTTGAAAGAATATTTCTGCATCTGAATTTTCAGGAGAAGGGTCTACTTCATCAATAACTTTAAATTTCTTAACTATTATCTTGATTTTAGCATCTTTTTTAGGAAATAGGTCTTGTGAATCTGGGTAACCATCGTTATCGTCATCAGGGTCGTCAATATCTGATATCCCATCCCTATCGGTATCTTCAAGAACCGTAATCGGAATAATATCGTAGGAGGATTCACCTTCATTGTCAGTTACAGTGAATTCTACAGAATATACTCCAGCAGCTTGAAAGATATGGGTTGGATTTTTTGCACCACTTGTACGCCCATCTTTGAAATCCCATCGATATAAATGAATTAGCCCATCTGGGTCAGATGATTCCCCTGTGAAATGTACTTCCAAAGGAACCACGCCACTTGTAGGGGTTGCCGTCGGCGAGACCTGAGGAGGTTGATTTATCTTTTGCTCAACATGTATGGTTATAATATTTGTTCCTTGTGCATCATCATCATCTGTAACAGTTAATTGAACAGAATAAATGCCAGGAAGAGTAAAGGTATGGGATGGATTTTGCAGGTTCGAAGTACTACCATCACCAAAGTTCCAGCTATATGAATCAATGAATCCATCTTCATCGCTTCCCAATCCTATAAAGGAAACGGTTAGAGGTACCTCACCACTGCTTAGGGATACTGATACGGAGGCTGTAGGAGAAATATTAGATGAAACATAAATCTTTTTTGTAGAAAAACCTTTTCCCCCTCCATTGTCAGTAACTGTTAGAGTGACATTATATGTACCTGAATCATTAAAGGTGTGAGATGGGTTCTCTAAACTGGAATTAGAACCATCGCCGAAATCCCAAAAATACGACTTTATATTACCATCTGAATCAATTCCTTCACCCGTAAATTGTACGGTAAATGGTGCAGAACCTTTTTCCTCATCAACATTTATGTTGGCTGATGGTGGTTTATTTTCCAAACAGCCGGATATTGATGCCAAAAATAGACAAATACATATAACTACACTTATAAATCTAATTTTTTGCATATTTTTTCCACCTCCTTAAATACAAATTGAATAAAATTATCATAAGATAATGTAATATAAATTTTATTATAAATTGATAGAATCTGTAAAAATGGTTATAAAGGGAAAAAAGGGGTTTGCGGACCTAAACATCAGTACTATTAAAAATCTACAAAGTACTACACAATTTTTCGCCCATTGAAAGAAATACTAACTGGCGAGTATATTTATTTTTTAATTTAACTTGACATTGTCACATTTGATTAATATATTGGTAATTTTTTACCAATACTTGATATGGCTAAGGTGATAAAGACAATTAATGGACATAAATATGCCTATAATGTTGAATGGGATGCAGACCAGAAGAAACAAATTTGGAAATATCAAGGGAAAATTGAGGAAAAAATCGATCTAGAAAAGTTAAAGAAAGATCTGTATCGTTCAATATTTAGAATTATTAGAGTGCAGAAAAAAGATAGAAAGAATATAATGAAAGCTATAGAGGAAGTTATTGAAAAATATGATGATTATCGGTAATTTTTTACCAACAAAATGAGTTAATGTGACAATGTCAAGTTAATTTATTCTATTTTTAAAAAGATATGAAATACAATTAAGGTGTTGGAATAATAAAAACTTATGTTATCATTGGGTCGTAATGATCTTTTGAATTAATCTTTGCATCATCATTTATTTTAGTTGCAACAAAATTCTTAAAATTCTTTTCAACCATCTCAACCTGCTTTCTGCTCAAATTAGTTCTGCGAATTACTGTTTCTCCGTTTTCATTGAGAACCTCTATCGTACCTTTACTCGCATTTGATATTACTTTGAAAATCTTGCCTTTTGCTTGTCGCCAAGTCCAGATTTTTTCACTTGTCATAATGATGCGCCTTATCTTAGATTAATTTTATATTTAAAAGTTAATTTAAAACTATTTAAACATTGCGAATTATTATTTTGATTTTGTATTTCCAGATTTTTTTAATAATGTAAATTCATGAAAAATTACCAAGTTATTTTTTCATTAAGACATTTTTACACATTATATTTAAATACATGATTACTCAAATTCTGAAGTGTAACAATAGAGAGAGATGGAAAGTGGAATAATGCAAAAAATTGCTAGAGTCTTAATACTAATTTTATCCCTTATTATAGTTTCACAATTTATTGTAAATTATTGTTATGCGGAAGGTAATACAATATATGTAGATGATAGTGGGGGAAAAGATTATACCTCAATTCAAGAAGCAATAAATGCAGCTAATGATGGCGATACTATCTATGTTTATAGTGGAACATATAATAGTATTATAATAAACGGAGAATATATTGGAGAAATAACAATTATTGGGGAAAATAAAGACACAACTATTATTGATGGTGAGGATACTGGGCATGTGGTCCGTGCATATGAGACGCAAGTTTCAGGAAACAAAATTGAAATTCACATATCTGGATTTACTATTAAAAATGCAGGAGGAAGTGGTTTTGACTGTGTATCTCTTTCATATGCAGAAAACAGTTCAATTATTGGAAATAAAATTATAAATGGAGATGTTGGTGAAGGTATTCAACTTGATCATTGTAACGATATTACTATTCAAGATAACACAATATCAAACTGCCAAGGTTCTGGAATTAGCTTAAGTATATCTGTAGACAATCTAATTGATAATAATTTGATTCAAAACAATCAAAAAGGTATTCATCTTAGTTCAACATCTAATTGTAATATTATATCTAAAAACACCATTAAAAGCAATTCCCAATATGGATTATATATTATACAGTCTATTAATAATTACATCTATAATAATGATTTTACTGATAATGATCAAAATGCACAAGACGTCTTAACGAATTATTGGAGTTATAATTCAATCGGTAATTATTGGGATGATTATAATGGTTGTGACAATAACGGAGATGATATAGGAGATACCCCTTATAACATCCCTGGCGATGTAAACCAAGATGAATATCCATTAGGATATTTTTATGAATCTGAATCACCAAGTGGTGGTAATTCACAACCAACTGCATATTTGCCTTCGATCTCACCAAATCCCGCAAACAGTGGGGAGAGCGTATTATTCACTGGTAGCGGATCAGATAGTGATGGATTTATTGAAGGATACAACTGGAGATCAAATATTGATGGGCAGTTAAGTACCCAAAGCACTTTTAGTACATCAGGTCTTTCAACTGGAAATCATATAATATATTTTAAAGTACAAGATAATGAAGGAGCGTGGTCTATAGAAAAAACATCGACGCTAACTATCAATCACCTAGAAGATCAAGAACCAACAGCACTCATTAATTCGATTGTACCAAATCCAGCTCAATTCGGGGAAAAAGTTTATTTCAATGGACAGGGAATTGATGATGGTGTAATTACTGGATGGAAATGGATTTCAAGTCTAGATGGAGTTATAAGTAGTAGTAAATCCTTTGACACTATTGAGTTATCAACTGGTACGCATACTATATTCTTCCAAGTTATGGATGATACAAACAAATGGTCAAAACAGGATACTGAGACATTGATTGTGTATAGTGGTTCGACAGTTCCTTTTTCGACGCGTCCTGTTGCAAATGCTGGAGGCCCTTATATTAATCAGGTTAATAAAGAGATTTATTTTAATGGATCTTCCAGCTATGATGATGGTTCAATAGTAGATTACTTCTGGGATTTTGGAGATGGATATTATGGAAATGGAAAAAAACAATATCACTCCTATCAAAATTATGGAAATTACAGTATTGTTCTTACTGTCACAGATGATGATGGAAATGTTTCCACCGATATGACTTTTGTAAGCATAAGAGAATCACCTGATGATAAAGCTGATAGTGAAGGCACATCCAATTTACCCATAAGCATTCCCTTCCCTGTAATATTAGCTATTGAATTGCTTTTTATCGTTGCAATAATTGCTAAATTTTTCTCCTGGATAAAAAGAAAATAGTCAATAAATTAATATTTAAGAAATCCATATTAAAAAGCATAAGAAATATTTTAAAAATATTATATGAAAAGATATAAATTGTATTCATATAATATAGATCGAGTGTGGAGAGATGAGATATAAAATATTTATTAGAAATAAACACGGTCTTGCAGGAGTTATTGAAGCTCTTTTGCTTGTAGCTTTAGTCTCAATTATTATCTCTACTATACAGCTTGTATACATCCCAGATATAATGGAGCAAAAAGAAGCAGAGCATATGGATCAGGTTTCAAATCAGTTCTCAACTTTAAAATCAATGATTGAATTACAGGCAATAACCAACTCTTCGGCTCCTATTTCTACCATGTTTACACTAGGAAGTAGAGAAATACCATATTTTATTACTGCAAAAAGCTTTGGTGAAATATCAACAATTGAGGAGGGTTCATCCAAAATAGTGACTTTACCAGCAACTCCTACCTTTCCAACAGGTATACCATTAACAAGTATAAAATTTGAATCTTACAACTCATACTTCGTAGATCAAATATATGCATTAGAAGGAGGTGGTATCATTGTAAAACAACCTAACGGAGAATCAGTAATGAGAGTTGATCCATCAATATATGTTGATGATGAACCCGATTTGGATATTCAGTTTGATCTTCCAATTATTATAGACACTCCTGGAAAAAATCTCACGTATGGCTATGGAAAATGTTTTGTTAGAACAAATTGGTCCAGAGGAGATACAGATTATATCCCAAATATAAATAGCATAAATTTTTCAACACAATACCCAAATGCTTGGAATGAATCACTTAGTAGTTTATTAGGTGATAATGTCAATTATGAGAAAGGGGAATCGTATGTAAAAATTTCTAAAACAACTAAAGATATCAATCTTAATCTTAAATATTACTATATCTATGTACAAATTGGACATGGATGGATAAAATAATTATTAATTTTGATTTTCAGATTCCCTTAAATATAATATTAAATATATATGAGTGAGTCTCTTATGAATGAGGAATGTGTTCAAGAAGTCAGAAGTGAAAAAATCCTAAAGACTCATATTCAAGGTTTTGACGATTTATATGCTGAGGGAGGAGTGCCTATAGGAAATTCTATTTTGGTTGCAGGAGGAACAGGTACTGGAAAAAGTACCCTTTGCAGACAGATATGTTATAACTTAGTATCAAACGGGAAAAATTGCATGTATGTGAGTTTTGAAGAAAGTATGGATAAAATTAAAAAAAGTATGAATAACTTTGGTTGGGATGTTCAAAAATATATTGATAATGGGCATTTATTGATTCAAAAAATAAATCCTTTAGATATTCTGAGAATGAAATTTGGCTCAATTAGTGGGTCTGGCTCAGCAACGGAGATTTCTTATAAAATTAAACCTCTAATAATACCTAAAGGTTTTAATCCTGAGGTAATAGTTGTTGATTCCTTAACAGCAGTAATATCTGCATCGTTAAGTAAAGAGAAGAATTATAGAGTCTATTTACAACAATTGTTTAGCTTCTTTGAGGAAACTGGTGCGACCTCTTTTTTAGTTACAGAAACTGAACAAATTCCAAAACAATTTAGTGAAACTGGAATTGAAGAATTTTTAGCAGATGGAATAATAATTTTATATAATATCCAAACAGGCGATTGCAGACAAAATGCAATTGAAATTTTAAAAATGAGATATTCCAATCATAAAAAAAATATTTTTGCTCTTGAAATCAGCGGCGATGGAGTAAAAATATACCCAGATAAGCAAATAACATTGCCCCAAACACTATAGAAATTATAAAAGTCCGTGATAATTTTTAAGATTATAAATATGTAAAAGGCTCCCTATTTTCCCCAACTCTTTTAATACAATGAGTGGAAAATAACAACTCTAAATTCTTGACCTGCTGTCTAGTTAAACCTGTCCTTCTCAGTAATATTTTATCGTATTCATCATAAATAGTTAGTGTACCTGTATTTTGATTGGACACTGCTTTAAGCAATCTGTTGTTCTGCATCCAGATCCAGATTTTTGAGGTTTTTTTTAACATTTCAACACTTTGATTTCCACGATTTTTTTTATATTAATATATCTGTACTTATTAATATATAAATATTTTCATAAAAATTAATATAACTAATGAAAAATCATTAGAAAGATTTAATTTGAATAACAAAAAAGCAAAAAGATAAATTAATTATACACGCAAACATATATAGACGGTATGCCTCTGATCCAATCAGAACATGGGGAGATGCAAAATACTATTACTAGAGCAAAAACAGGTATAAAAGGTTTAGATGCCATCATATCAGGAGGTATACCTAGAGGGACAGTAACCTTAGTATCAGGTCCTCCTGGCAGTGGAAAAACTATTTTATGTACGCAGTTTCTTTTTCAAGGAATAAAAGAGGGAGAAAGATGTCTTTTCTTAACAATTGATAAAAAAGTCGAAGGTCTTCTTGATCAAACCAATCAACTAGGTTTGGATTTTCAACCTGCAATTGATAAAGGACAGATTAAATTTCTATATTTAAATATAAATAAAAAATTAGTTTATGAAACAATGGCAAATGAAATATTATCAGATGAATATGATAGAGTAGTTCTTGACTCAATCACACCGCTTTCTGAAATGCCCATATATATAAATAACATGGAAATTGCTAAAAATATTAATATCATTGATAGGGAAGAATTACAATCTGATGGATCATACCCTGTTAGAAGATTACATCTACATTATATAATGAATGCTTTACAATCAGCAAAATGCACATCGTTAGTAACATCAGAGCTGCCAACTGGTTCAAATAATCTTTCTCGAGATGGTCTATCTGAATTTCTTGCAGACGCAGTTATTGTAATGAGTGTTGATCCTACTATGGACAGAAGAAAATTGTCTGTTGTAAAAATGCGAAGTACTAAGCATACGCTTAAGGGACATGATTTTGAAATTGGTCATGGCGGAATAACAATTCTTTAGTTATCTATGTTAAAATATAAACCACCGAAAGAACTCAGAGCGCTTTTTATTTTTCATTATGCTCCGATTTTATTAATAATTTTAATTGGACCGCTAACTGCTATTTATGGTGTGTGGGAAATACCAATAAATAAAATAATTTCAATTATTATAGGTGTGCTCATTTTTCTTATTGGTACAATAATATATTTTAAATGGGAGATTTTCTGGGAAAGGACTTACACGGGTCAACTCGTTACAACTGGTATTTTTAAACATATAAGACATCCTCACTATGCATCTTTACTCATTGTTGGATTTGGTTTAGCGTTTTTTTTCTTCTCTTTGCTTACCTTACTTATTGCGATAATTGCAATCCCTATAATGATTTGGAGTATTATTGATGAAGAGAGAGTGTTAATTAAACAATATGGTGATGAATACAAAAAGTATATGAAGAAAGTTCCTTGGAGAATGATTCCAAAGATATTTTAGATGATATAATATAAGCTAATTAAAAATGAATAAAATCGATTTGGCTTATAAAAAGGCAGAATTAATATCTAATAATAATATTTTTATTCCAAAGGAGATAAAATTAGTCCATCCTCTAAGCAAATCCAATGCAGGGCCAACTTCAGGATCATTATCAATTGGATTCTCTTTTTATAACAGAAATATAAAAATGAATGTTAGCAAATCAAAAAAACAAACTTTTTGCCTAGTTAAAAAAAATGATATTTTTAATATCGAAAAAGAAGGAGAAATTTACCTTAAAAATATCTCAATATTACCCATTTTATTTCATGCTCCAAATCAAGCTTTTATAAACATAGAAAATAGATGCATCTACAATTGTGGTTTTTGTTACATGCCACACCACCGATTTCTAGAACAATATAACGATATAAGATATATTAAAACAGTAATTAATGCTTGCAAAAGATATAATCTTCACGCTGTTGTATTGACCAGCGGAGTTTATCCAAATATTCCTAATATAATAAATAGAATTTGCCTCATAATCAAAATGATTAAGCAGGAAATATCAAATATTCCATTTGGAGTTGAAGCTTGCATCGACAACAAGAGTGAATTATTACTGCTTAAAAAAACAGGGGTTGATGAATTAAAATTAAACCTACAAATAGCTGATGAACATTTATTTAATAAAATTTGTCCAGGCTTCAATTACGATAAAATTTTTAACCTTTTAGAGGAATCTGTTAAAATATTCGGCTGGGGCAAGGTAACATCAAATATAATATATGGTCTTGGAGAATCATTTGAGTCGATAATTAATACAATTGAAAATCTTGCAAAAATTGGTGTTGTACCGACTTTAAGGGTAGTCAGAATTAACAATTTTAATAAAAAGAAAATTGAAAAAATATTGTTAACCAATCTATCAAATGTTGATCCAATTGAGATATTGGAAGTTGCTAAGCAGCACAAGAGAATATTGGAAAAAAATAATTTAACGACAAAAACTTTTAATACTATGTGCCACAAATGTGGTTGTTGCGACTTAGTTCCATTTTGGGACATTTAAAATTGTAGAACTATCAAATAATGGCGATAACATTTAAATACCATATCCAATATGCCTAACTTCCTATCTAAACCAGACATATTCGGGCAATTCTTTTAGAAACCCGGTATCAAACAGTGTGTATAATTTTTGGCTGTTTGTATAGTGTCACGGTTTGGAAAATATAGGATTAAGACTATCCATAAAAAAAACAAAATAATTGAGGCTATGTTATGCCTGAAAGACATCATCCAAAAAGAGGATCACATGGCTTTTCGCCAAGAAAAAGAGCTAAATCTGAAACTCCACATATAAAGAAATGGTCAGAGGATTCTCAAAAGCCAAAAGTACAAGGATTCTTTGGTTATAAAGCAGGAATGACACATGCATTCATAGTCGATTATAGACCGACCTCTACTACCTCAGGTAGAGAAGTTTTAATGCCTGTAACAATAGTTGAAACACCGCCAATAAAAGTCGCAGCTATCAGAACATATCAAAGGGATAATTATGGTTTGCATACCGTCGGTGAGAAATGGTCAGATAAATTAGATAAAGAGTTGCTAAAAAGAATTCCTATAGCTAAAAAAAATCTAGACAAGAGTTGGGATTTCACTAAAGATGCTGATGAAATCCGTATCATTGTTTACACTCAACCAAAATTAGTTACAGGTATACCAAAAAAGGCTCCTGAATTAAGTGAATTAAAAATTGGTGGCGGAAGTATTGATGAGCAAATAAAATATGCAAAAGGAATCTTAGGTAAAGAATTAAAAATTAACGATGTAATGAAAGATGGGGATATGCTTGATATTATAGCAATTACAAAAGGTAAGGGATTCCAAGGTGCTGTAAAGAGATGGGGCGTAAAATTATTAACTCATAAGAACTCAAAACATAGAAGAATGATAGGTACCGCGGGATCTTGGCATCCGAATTGGGTCCAATCAACTGTGCCCCAAGCAGGACAAATGGGATATCATCAGAGAACAGAGTATAATAAACGTATATTGAAAATTGGCGATGATGGAGAGGAAATTACTCCCGCAGGGGGATTTCCCCATTATGGTGTTATAAGAAATTCATATATTATTATTCATGGTTCAATTCCAGGACCGACTAAAAGACTTATCGGCATGAGAGATGCAATTAGATATCAAAGAGGAGTAAAATTAGAAAAGGCTGAAATAACTTACATTTCAACAACCAGTAAACAAGGAGTCTAGTTATGATTAAAGCAAATATTTATGGTTTGGATGGAAAAGTTATCGAAAAAATCGATTTACCTGAGATTTTTAACACACCATATCGTCCAGATATTATAAGAAAATCATTTAATGTTCTTCATTCTAATAAAAGACAAGTATATGGAGCAGATCCTCTTGCAGGTACTAAACATTCTACAGCATCTGTAGGTAAAGGTCGAGGCATGTCAAGAGTGCCACGATTGTCTCAGGGTCGAGCTGCAGCACTTGCTCCTTGTGTTGTTGGTGGGCGAAGAGCACATCCACCTAAAGCAATTAAAAATTGGAAGGAAAAAATTAATAAAAAGGAAAATTTGCTTGCCAGAAATTCTGCTATCGCAGCAACGGCAAATAAGGAAATAGTATCTAACAGAGGACATAAATTCAACAAAGAATTAACTTTACCAATTATTTTTGATGATAAATTTGAAAAAATCAAAAAAACAAAAGATATAATCAATACCCTTGAGAAAGTTGGTATTTATGAGGACGTGTTGCGTTCAAAAAACGGTAAACACATACGTCCAGGGAAGGGTAAAAACAGAGGGAGAAAATATAGAATTCCAAAATCAATTTTAATAATTTCTACAAAAAATGAATTAATAAAAAGTTCTAATAATTTATGCGGCGTTGATATTAAAAAACCAGAAGAACTTAACATCGAATATCTTGCACCAGGGGGAGATGCTGGAAGACTTACAATTATGACAAAATCTGCTTTATCACAACTGGGGGGAAAAAAATAGATGGACCCTTATGATATTATTTTGCACCCTTATGTAACAGAAAAATCAATGAATCAAATGGAAAAAAACAATGCGTTAGAATTTATAGTTAAAAGAAGTGCTAATAAAAATCAGATTAAGAAATCAATTGAACAAATGTTTGATGCAAAAGTAAAAAATGTCAACACAAGGATAACTAAAATTGGAAAGCATGCAATAGTAATTTTTATGCCTGAATTTAAAGCTGAAGACATTGGCATGAGAATAGGAGTATTCTAGGTGTAAAGTATGGGAAAGAATTTAATACAACAAAGACGGGGCAGGACAAAGGGAAGATTTTCGGCTCCTTCTCACAGATATAAAGGTAGAATTAAATATTCAAATACTATAGAAATGAAAGGCATTGTTGAGGAAATAATACATGACCCAGGACGATCCTCACCACTTGCACAGATAAGGTTAGAAAATAATAGAAAAATGCTTATTTTGGCTACTGAAGGTGTAGAAGTAGGTCGTGAAATAAAATTTACTGATTCTAAAGAATATTGTGAAATTGGAAATATATTATCAATCGGATTAATACCTGAAGGTTTTCCAATTTATAATATTGAAATTAAATCAGGAGATGGTGGAAAACTAGTTAGAGCAGGCGGAAGTAGTGCATCAATTGCATCCCATACCTCAGATAAAACAGTTATAAGGTTACCTTCCGGTCAATTCAAAACGTTAGATTCTTCATGCAGAGCTACAATTGGAATTCCTGCCGGCAGTGGAAGAAAAGATAAGCCATTTCTTAAAGCAGGAAACAAATTTTTTGCTTATAGAGGTAGAGGGAAACAATATCCTGTTGTAAGAGGGGTCGCCATGTGCGCAGTAAGTCACCCTCACGGCGGTGGTGGTCATCAACATGTTGGTGGCCCTAGCTCCGTTTCAAGAGGTGCACCTCCAGGGAGAAAAGTTGGTAATATTGCTGCAAGACGCAGCGGTAAACGGTGAGTATAATGGCAAAAAGAGTTGGATTTAAAACTTCAAGTCGTAGCAGAAGAAAAAGGGAAAGAAAAAAAGTTGGTGTTAGAAAAAAAGAATTTAGATTTCATGGATATACAATTGAAGAAGTTCATAAGTTATCAATTGATGAATTAATGCCATTATTACCTTCTCGAACGAGGAGAACTTTAAAGAGAGGATTAACCCCTGCGCAAAATAAATTACTTCAAGACATAAGAAGCGAAAAAGAAGGTAACGTCATAAAAACTCATTGTCGAGACATGGTAATACTTCCTGAATTTATTGGTCATAATATTCAAATTCATGATGGTAAAGAATTTCAAAGACTTAATATTCAACCACAAATGATTGGGCATTATTTGGGAGAATTTGCATTAACGAGGAAAAAAGTTAAGCATACCGGTCCTGGTGTAGGTGCAACTCGATCTTCTAAATTTATGCCTTTAAAGTGATGAAAAATGCGTAAATATGCAATAAAACCGGATCCAGATAAAAGTTCAAAAGCATATGGATTTGAAATCCACTGCTCGCCAAAAGATTCAATGAACATTGCATATGCTTTAAAAGGACTGGATGTAAAAAAAGCAAAAGAATTTCTTGAAGATGTGATTAACCTAAAAAGGCCAGTTCCTGCAATATTCCACAATGGAAAATGCTCACATCAAAAGGGCATTGGAGCAGGTAGCTTCCCAAAAAAGGCTGCGCAAAATATATTGAGAATTATTGAAAATGCGGAAAATAATGCTGAATACAAAGGATTTGATGTGGATAATATGAGAATTTCACATATCTCTGCTTATCGAGGTAGGACAATTAGCGGGATTATGCCAAGAGCCCACGGAAGAGCAACTGATAAAAATGAGGTAACAACAAACGTTGAGGTAGTGCTTGAAGAGGTAGAATAATGGCAACAGAGCGGAAATTCATACAAGAAAATACAAAAAGATCATTAATCAAGAAATTTCTTCTAAAAGAGATCGAGGGAGCAGGTTTTGGCAGCATGAGCATTCAAAGAACTCCCATTGGAACGCGTGTAAATATTCTGGTTGAAAGACCAGGAATGGTTATTGGGAAAGCAGGGGTTAAAATCAAGGAGCTAACAGAGACTATTCAGACTAAATTCAACGTAGATAATCCACAAATTGAAATTCAAGAAGCAGGATCCAGTGCACCTTTAAATGCCCAGATAATGGCAGAAAAACTCGCAGAGGCTTTAGAGCGAGGGTGGCATTTTAGACGAGCAGGTCATTCAACTGTTCGAAGAATAATGAACGCTGGTGCGAAAGGTTGTCAAATAATAATAGCAGGAAAGCTGACTGGAGCAAGACATAGAACTGAAAAATTTACTGAAGGACATGTAAAATATTGTGGTGAAATAGCAAAAATTGTTATGGATGAAGGTTTTGCAACTGCAAAATTAAAAGCAGGTGTATTAGGAGTCAAAGTTAGAATAATGAAACCTGATGCAAAATTACCTGATGAGATTAAATTAAAAGAATTAGAACCTAAAAAGGAAAAAATTGTTGAGAAGAAAGAGAGAAAGGAAGCAAAAATTGAGAAAAAAACTGATATTAAAAAACTTGCAAAGGTGAAAGGCATAGGACCATCAGTTATTACAAAACTCGAAAAAGCAAAAATAACCTCTTTAGAAGAATTGTATGACATGGATGTAGATGGAATAGTTTCTATCGAAGGCATTGGCAAAAAAACTGCAGAAATAATAATTAAAAAATTAGGGAAATTGATTGAAGAAGGTAATGATGATGGTTCTGAAAGCTAAAGAAGTTAGGGAATTATCTCCAGAGGATAGAATTGAGAAACTCAAAGAACTAAAGGAAGAACTTATGCATGAAAGAGGAGTATCTGCAATGGGTGGATCTCCACCATCGCCGGGTAAAATTAGGCAATTAAGAACCTCTATTGCAAGGATACTTACAATCATGCGGGAGGAAGGAGAAAATAAATGAGCAATATATGCCCAAAATGTGGTCTACCTAAAGAGATTTGTGTTTGTGAAGAGATTGCTCGAGAACAACAAAGCATAACTATAATCCTCGACAGAAGAAGATACGGAAAAATGATGACAGTCATAGAGGGTTTGAATCCTCATGATTTAGACATGGATTCTTTGATAAGCAATCTAAAATCAAGATGCGCCTGCGGTGGAACAATTAAAGACGGTAAAATTGAACTGCAGGGTGATCACAGATCAAAGGTAAGAGAAGCATTAGAAAAAATGGGTTTCGTAGTAGAAGTCACTTAACTAAGATTACAGTATAAATCAAAATTCAGTCCAACTCAAAGAGGCGATGCAATGGTTATATTCAAAATTGTCAAAGATGAACTAATAGGCAGAAATGTAACAATCAGAAAATGTACAGACAAAAGATGGATTAACGTATCAGGTAGAATAATTGATGAAACAAAAAATACTTTCCTCTTAGAGGTTGGAGATGAGAATAAAAGAATTGCAAAAAATATTGCAATATTTGAATTTGAATATGATGATAATAAAACTATCGTTGAAGGAAGTCGATTATTGTACAAACCTGAAGATCGAGTAAAAAAAGCAAGGTGAATAAATTGGTGAAAGAAAAAGAATCAAGAAATATCGGAATGAATGTTACTGGACCTGAAAAAAAATGCAATGATATTAATTGCCCATTTCATGGCAAATTATCTGTTAGAGGTCAAACAATTACAGGAATTGTAAAATCACACAAAATGAAAGGTTCAATATCTGTTACAAAAGAATTTATGCATTATGTTAAAAAATATGAGAGATTCGAAAAGAGAACATCATCATACCTTGCCCATTGCCCATCATGTATGGAGTTAAAGGAAGGAGACAAGGTCAGAATAGCGGAATGTAGACCTTTGAGTAAAACAGTATCTTTTGTTGCGATAGAAAAATTATAACGGTGATAACGAAATGAAAGGAATAGCTGGTAGAATGATGAGAGGTTTGCCTGTTGGAGCTCGCCTAGATTGTATAGATAATACTGGAGCGAAAATTGTGCAAATCCTTATGACTCTTAAAATCAAAGGGGTACACCGAAGATATCCAAAAGCTGGAGTTGGTGACATGGTAGTTGTGAGTGTCAAAAAAGGTGCCTCCGACATGAAAAGACAGATATTAAGAGCTGTAATTGTTCGCCAAAGAAGACCATTTAGAAGACCGGATGGTACAATGGTTCAATTTGAAGATAATGCAGCAGTTTTAGTAACTGAAAATGGAGAAACAAAAGGCACCATGATAAAGGGCCCGGTAGCAATAGAAGCTGCAGAAAGATGGCCAAAAATTGCCTCATTGGCATCAATAATTGTATAAGTGATTAAAAATGAAATCAAAACAACCAAGAAAACAACGCAAATTGTATTTCAATGCACCTCTACATAAAAGAAGGAAAATGTTGGCTGCTCATTTAACTGAGAATTTGCTTTTAAAATATGATCGTAGAAATATTCCAGTTGTTAAAGGAGACACTGTAAAGGTTATGAGAGGTAGTTTTAGAGGTCATGAGGATAAAGTAGCTGGTGTAAATTTAAAAAGACAAGTTGTCGAGATTGAAGGTATAACTACGGTAAAAGCTGATGGAACGAAAGTGGCAAGAACAATTCATCCAAGCAACTTGTTGATTACAAAACTTAATTTAACTGATAAATGGAGACGAAATAAGTTAGAAAAAGGCCTCTCTGAAGTTACAAAAAAAGAGATTGAAAAAGAAGCTGAAGAACAAATAAAAGAATTAGAGAAAATCGAAGCAGAGGAAAAAGCGAAAGCCGAAGAATTAGAAAAAGAGACTGAACCAATCCAAGAGGAAAAACAAAAGGAAGAACCTAAAAAAGCAAAGACTAAAGAAGCTCCGAAAAAAACGGAGGAAACGCCAAAAGCAAAGACTGAAACAAAAAAGGACGAAGTGAAAAAGGAAAAACCTACAACGGCAAAAAAAACAGAAGCAAAAAAGATAGAAAAACCGAAGAGTAAAAATGTGAAAAAAACGTCAAAAAAATCTACTAAAAAGAGTGAAGGTGAAAAATGAGTAAACATCTTAAGAGACTAAAGGCGCCTAGAACGGTGATGCTACATAGAAAGGAAAAAACTTGGACTATCAAATCCTCTCCAGGACCCCATCCATTGGAAAAATCAATACCTTTAGGATTGGTTATCAGAGATTATTTAGGATTATGCGATACGTATAGGGAGGCAAAAAGAGCATTGGCAGAAGGTGAGGTTTTAGTAGATGGTATAAAAAGAAAGAGTCATAGTTTTCCATGCGGACTCATGGACGTAATCTCTATTCCTAAATTAAAAAAGAATTATAGGATTTTATATAACCAAAAGGGAAAATTAACCCTTGTTCCAATTATTGACAAAGAAGCTGAATGGAAGTTATGTAGAATTGAAGATAAGACCATAGTTAAAGGCAAAAAAATTCAACTTAATCTACATGATGGAAGAAATATAATCATTAAAAAAGATGAATATAAAACAGGGGATGTCCTAAAAATTTCTCAAAAAGATAACAAAATTACTGATGTTTTTAAATTTGATAAAGGCAGCGTGTCAATGATAATTGGAGGCAGTCATATTGGCGAGGTAGCTAATATTCAAGATATTCAAATTGTACCCTCCTCAAAGCCCAATCTCGCTACAATGAAGGGCAAAGAAGAATTCTCAACAATAACTCATTATATATTTCCAATAGGTAAAACCAAACCTATTATTACATTGCCTGAGGTGAAAATTCAATGAGTACAAAGTCTGCAAAGAAAAAAACTAAAACTATTAAAACAAAAAAAATAACATCGCCTTTTAAACCCAAAATAGGAAAAATCACTGTTAATATTGGAGTTGGTGAAGCTGGTGAAAAACTTAAAAAAGCTGAAACTGTACTTCATAGTTTAACAGGCCAAAAGCCAGTGCAGACGCTTTCTAAAACAACCAACAAGGACTGGGGATTAAGAAAGAAAATGCCTATTGGATGTAAGGTAACTTTAAGGAAAAATAACGCAAGTAAATTTTTAATTGAGGCATTAAAAACAAAAGAAAACAAAATTGCAGATTATTCTTTTGATGATCAAGGCAACTTATCTTTTGGAATACCTGATTATACATTATTTGAAGGACAAAAATATGATCCAAATATTGGTATATTTGGAATGGATATTTGTATTACTATTGAAAAACCAGGATATAGGATTAAAAAAAGGCGTATTGACAGGAGAAAAATACCAAAAAGACATCAGGTTACAAAAGAGGAAACCATCGAATTTATAAAAGATACTTACAACGTTGAGGTTGTAGAATGAGAATAAAAGAGAAAAAGAAAATCTACGGAAGAAATGTTGGCTGTGAACAATGTGGAAGAAAACGGGGCATAATCAGAAAATATGGATTACATCTATGCAGACAATGCTTCAGAGAAAAAGCTGAAGAAATTGGATTTAAAAAATATTATTAGGAGTTGCTAAATTTATGTTGAACGACCCATTAGCAAATGCATTATCTACTATAAAAAATGCAGAAAGAAAAGGTAAGGGTAAATGTATTATTCAACCCTCTTCAAAAATTATCGGTGGAGTTTTAAGTTTATTAAAAGAAAGAGGTTATGTGGGTAGTTTTGAATTTATTGATGATGGAAAAGCAGGCATTTTCCAGGTTGATTTAATAGGTAACATTAATAACTGTGGGGTAATTAAACCAAGATATCCCATAAAAAGAAGTGATTTAGATAGATGGGAATCTAGGTATCTTCCTGCTCGTGATTTTGGATTACTTATATTAACAACAACCCAGGGAATCATATCTCATTACGATGCGAGAAAAAAAGGAATTGGGGGAAAACTTCTAGCATATGTATACTAAGATAAAGTGATAACATGGCAAAGACAAAGGAAATAAAAAAAGTGATAAAAATTCCAGAAGATGTTCAAATTACTGTAGAAAAAAATAATGTTCATGTTACGGGGGAAAAGGGATCTCTGTCTAAATTATTATCACATCCAAAAATTCAAATAAAAGTTAAGGAAAATATTGTAGAACTCTCGTTTATCGAATCTTCTCATAAAAAAGAAAGAGCCCTAATAGGGACATTTGCTGCTCATATTAAAAATATGATTAAAGGAGTGACAAAAGGATTTGAATATAAAATGAAAACAGTATATTCTCATTTTCCAATAAAGACAAACGTTGAAGGAGATAAATTTGTAATACACAATTTCCTTGGAGAAAGATCACCCCGTAAGGCACAAATCCTTGAAAATGTTAAAGTAGATGTAAAAGGAGATAATGTTTCAGTCTCAGGTATAGATAAAGAAAAAGTTGGACAAACAGTTGCTAACATAGAAAGAGCTACAAGAATTACAAATCGAGATATTAGAATTTTTCAGGATGGGGTATATTTAGTTAGTAATCGAGGTTAAACAATGACCAAAGAAGATGTTATCAAAAAATTCACAAAAATCAAAGGTCTAGGTAAGGTAAAAGCAGAATTGTTGTACAATAACGGATATACTTCAATGGAAAAAATAAAGAACTCAACCTTAGAAGATCTAATAAAAATCAAGGGCATTACAGAGAAAAATGCTAATGACATCATAAATCAATTAAAAGATATAAAAGTAGAAAAATCCAAAGAAGCAAAACCAAAAAAAGCAACAAAAGAACCTAAAAAAGTAGAAGAAAAAAAGGAAGAAGTGGAAATAGTAGAGCAAACTGATAAAGAATACAGGGTAAAACAAAAACCAGATTTGAATAAAGTTGAAAAAGAGAAATTGATAAAAAGAAAGCAAATAAAAAGAAGAACACCAAAATTCATTAGAGAAGAGTGGTTTAGATATAAAAAGATACCAAAGAATTGGAGAAAACCTGATGGTATAACATCAAAAATGCGAATTAATTTAAAATATAGACCAAGTAAGGTAAGAGTTGGATTTAGAGGGCCCAAGGAAGTACGCGGATTTCATCCCTCAGGATATAAAGAAGTTATGGTTTATAATGTAAATGATCTTGAAGCTGTTGACCCTAAAAAACAAGCAGTAAGAATTGGTGGGACAGTAGGAACGAAAAAACGTTTGGAAATTTCAAAGAGAGCTGAAGAATTAAAAATTAGAATCTTAAATATTCAGGTGTAATTCTATGACTGACCTAAGAAATCAAAGAAGAGTGGCATCAACTTTATTAAAATGCGGCCAAAATAGAGTATGGATAGATCCTGATAGAATTGAAGAGGTTGCTAAAGCTGTTACGAGAAATGATGTCAAGATATTGATTAAAGGCGGTGTAATAAAAAGTAAAAAAATTCAGGGCATTTCAAGTGGTCGAAAAAAACTTAGACTTAAACAAAAGGAAAAAGGAAGAAGAAGAGGGCATGGCTCTAGAAAAGGAGCAAAATATGCCCGTTTATCAAGAAAGGAACGCTGGATGAATACAATTCGTCCAATTAGGGGATATTTAAGAGAACTAAAAGTAAATAAAAACATTAATTCTAGTGTGTACAGAAAATATTATCAAAAAGCAAAGGGTGGTGAATTTAGGAGCAAGCACCATCTTCAGACTCATTTAAAATCTGATGGTATTCTTAAGGAGGAGAAAAAATGAAGGATGGCCCACGACATCATATTAAATTACGAAGACATCGAGACGGAAGAACAGACTATAGAAACAGACTGAAACTACTAAAATCAAGAAAAGTTAGGATTGTTGTTAGGAAATCATTAAAAAATATTAGAGTACAATTCGTTGAATATTCAGCTGGAGGGGATAAAATACTAGTATCTACTTTGTCTAGTGAACTTAAAAAGAATTTTAATTGGAAATATTCCACAGCAACAATATCTGCATCTTATCTAGCAGGTTTAATTGCAGGAAAGAAAGCAATTGACAAAGGAATAACAGAAGGAATATTAGATTTAGGTAGAAATCCCCCTACAACAGGCAATACACTTTTTGCAGCAGTTAAGGGAATTGTTGATGCAGGAGTAAAATGTCCATATGACCCTGTTAAAATACCTGCAGATGATAGGATATTAGGAAAGCATCTTAATAAGGAAATTTCTCCCATTGTTGAAAAAATAAAAGTTGGTATCGTTGGAGGCAAATAATGACAAACGGAAGAAAAATCAGAAAAACTGAAAAAACAACTATGATCGATTGGTTACCAAAAACAAGACTTGGACAGTTGATTAAAAGTGGAGAGATTTCAAATATAAGTGATGCATTAAAAAGTGGTTTACCAGTTCGCGAACCTGAAATAATCGATATTTTAATTCCTGAAATTGAAGATGAAGTCATCGATGTAAAAATGGTACAAAGAATGACTGACTCTGGAAGAAGAATAAAATTCGTTATTACTGTAGCTGTCGGCAATAAAGATGGATTTATAGGATTAGGAAGAGCAAGAGGCAAAGAGGTTGGTTCTAGCATAAGAAAAGCAATTGACAATGCAAAATTAAATATCATTGAAATAAAAAGAGGATGTGGTTCTTGGGAATGTGGATGTAGAAAACCTCACACAGTTCCATTTGCAGTTACAGGTAAAAGTGGCTCTGTTGAAGTAACATTTAAACCTGCCCCCCATGGAATAGGATTAGCAACAGGTGATGTGGCAAAAAAGATTTTAGAACTTGCAGGTGTGAAAGATTGCTGGGGATTTACAAAAGGACAGACAAAAACTATTGTAAATTATGCAAAAGCAGTTTTTGATGCTTTAAAACGTAATGCAGAAATGAGAATTACTCAAGATGAGATTAATAAGATCAGTATAGTATCTGGTAATATAGAATTGCCGGCTCCAGAGAAAAAAATAGTAGAGGGGGAAAATAATTAATGGTTTTTGCAGTGGTGAGAATTAGGGGAACGGTAAATTTAAAACCTGCAATAAAACATACATTGGAACTACTTAGATTAAGAAAGGTAAATCATTGTGTTCTGCTGGATGACAATAAAGTAAACAAAGGTATGTTACAGGTTGCAAAGGATTATATTACTTGGGGCGAGGTAGATAAAGAAACTGTTTTAAATTTAATAAAAAACAGGGGAATGTTGTCTGGTGACAGGGGTATTACTGAAGAATATTTAAAATCTGCAACACCATATACAAGCATTGAAAAGCTATCACAAGCAATAGTTGACAAAAAAATAAATTATAAAGAAATACCAGAAATAAAACCATTATTTAGATTAAATCCACCAAGGAGGGGTTATGAAGGAATAAAAAGATCTTTTAAAAATGGCGGCGCCTTAGGATATCGGGGAAAAGAGATAAATAATTTAATTAAGAGGATGATAAATAGCTAAATAATCCAAAAGTTTATTATATAGAATGATTTTTATTGTATTAAAAAAGCCGACGAGAGGGACGTAATATGGAGGAAGTTTTGTATAACATTGAGATACATAAGAAAGCAGATAATTTTTTAGGCAAGATTTATTCTGATGTAGATGGAATTAAAGAGTTTAATAACAAGAAAATTGATGCTTTACTCCGAGATATGATCTTTGATATGCAACTTGCTCTGGATGAGTTCTCCAATCGAACAGCAGAATTTGCAGAAGGAACTGAAGAAATAAAATAAATATAATATTATATTAAAAAAACCGTTGTAAAAAGAACTAAATGAAAATACTATGAAAATATTTTTAAATGCTTCTAGTATTGTGTGGTCCTGTTATCCATACTATTTACATAATTTGGAGGATTATCTTGGAATATACCAGGTTTGAAAAAGCTCGTATAATTGGTGCAAGAGCGTTACAAATTTCCATGGGTGCACCTTCAACACTAGCAAAGATACCTAAAGAGGTAATAGACCCTGTAGATATAGCTATGTTAGAGTTTGAAGAAAATGCAATACCTATTACTGTAAGAAGAGAGCGATAAAAAGAGTGAGCATATGGTAAAGGAAAAACAAGAAGACGAAGTAAAAATGTTAGTTCCTGAAGAAACTTACATGACATCAGGTGTACATATTGGAACCAGACAAAAAACTTCAGATATTAAAGATTTTATTTATAAAGTAAGAAATGACGGATTGTATATAATAGATGTCAAAAAAACAGATGATAGAATAAGAAATGCTGCAAAGTTTTTAGCAAAATACGATCCTTCAAAAGTATTAGTAGTTTCCGTTAGATTATATGGGCAAAAACCTATTAAGAAACTGGGTGAATTAACAGGTTTTCAGACTGTTGAAGGTCGATTCAGACCGGGAATTTTGACAAATCCAAACTCTAAAGATTTTTTTGAGCCAGAGATAATATTATTAACCGATCCTTTAGCAGACATTCAAGCATTACATGAAGCTGAAAACATAGGAATTCCAGTAATTGCTCTTTGCGACACCAATAATGAGACAAGATACATTGATTTTGTAATACCGACTAATAATAAAGGAAGAAGGGCTCTAGCTCTTATCTACTGGTTATTGGCAAAAGAAATACTTAAAGCAAGAAATAAAATAAAATCAGATGATGAATTTACAGCTACCATGGAAGATTTTGAGGCTGAAATTTAAGATAATTTTTTTAAATTGTACTACTTATCTACGTTTAAAGGAGATACTTTGAAAATTAAAGTAAATGATAATATTTTCCTTGTAGGAACTGCACATATATCAAAGGATAGCGTAGAAGAAGTAAAAGATGCTATAAAACAATACAAACCAGATATTGTTGCAGTTGAACTTTGTCAAAGAAGATATGAATCAATTACAAAAAAGGATAAATGGGAAAACACGCCAGTTTCCTCACTTATAAAATCAAATAATGCATATTTAATGTTAGCGCAAATTTTTTTGTCCTCCATTCAAAGAAAATTAGGCAAAGAATATGGAGTTGAACCAGGCTCTGAAATGATTGCTGCAATGGATGAGGCAAAGAAACACCATATACAAGTTGCACTTGTAGATAGAGATATATCAATTACCCTAAAAAGAGCATGGAAAAAGATGGGAATCAGAGAAAAATTTCGGTTAGTATGGGAATTTATGAAGGCAATATTAGGCTATGAAGAAGAGGAACTAGAAGAATTAGATTTAAAGGAATTGATGAAGCAGGATGTAATTTCAACAATGATGGAAGAGTTCGGAGAAATTGCTCCTAGCGTTGCTACTGTTTTAATACATGAACGTGATAAATATATCGCAAAAAAAATTTTGGACGAGAGTAAGAAAGGAAAAGTAGTTGCGGTAGTGGGGGCAGGGCATTTAGAAGGAATCAAAAAATATTTGGAAAAAAAAGAGTTAGAAGTTGATTTTAAAGAATTAGAGCACGTACCTAAAAAACGCTTTAGTATACTAAAAACCGTTGGATATGCTGTTCCTGTAATATTTGCAGCTTTGATATTATACCTGTTTCTAACTGGAGGATGGGGTCGAGCTGCGGATGCTTTGTTTTGGTGGTTTATAATTAATGGTAGCTTATCTGCAATTGGAACAGCTATTGCTAGAGGACACCCATTCTCTATTGCAACTGCATTTGTAGCCGCTCCTTTAACATCTTTAAATCCAGCAATCGCTGCAGGCTGGGTAGCAGGTTATGTCGAATTCAAAATTAGAAAACCAGTTGTAAAGGATTTTCAAAATTTAAGTAAGATAGAAGATTTAAAGGGTTTTTTTAACAATAGAGTAATTCGTCTTCTTATGGTTGTAGCACTAGCAAATTTAGGAAGTATGATAGGGACTTTTATAGCTTTACCGTATCTATTTAGTCTCGGATTTGGATGAATATAATAGTTTAAAGTAGTCAAAAAAGATAAGGAGAGCATGAAGGAGAGAAAAAAAATCTATTCCTCATTTCGTGATTTATCGCCCAGGGAATACATGTACTTCCCTAAAGGTACTTTAGAGATGGGAAAACCAGGGGAATTTAGCAGAAAGGAAATATTGAATTTATTAGTCGCAATGGGTATTTTAACAATTGCTTTTTCCTTTACCACTTCAGGAAATAATCTTATTTTTTCAGGTTTTAAAAATTTAGAAAATTTTCCTTCGTCAATACTTCTTTCTTTTTTAGGTATAGTATCTGCATTCTTTGTCCATGAAATATCTCATAAATTTATGGCGCAAAAATATGGCTTGTGGTCAGAGTTTAGAATGTATCCACAAGGATTAATATTATCTTTCATATTAGCTTTTTTAACAGGTTTTGTTTTTGCTGCTCCAGGTGCAGTAATGTTCAGAGGAGAATCCAGAACCTTTGAAACAGGACGTATTGCTGCGGCTGGTTCTTCAGCCAATATTGTTACCGCTGCAATTACTTTAATTTTATACAATGTATTTTTTGAGTTTGAAGATATTGGGATATTATTTGCTTTTATATGCTTAGTAAATATTCTATTGGCTATCTTTAATTTATTGCCATTTGCACCGCTAGATGGCTCAAAAGTAATCCACTGGAATGGAGTCATATGGTCAATTCTATTTATCATCTCAATTGTATTGTTTTTTTTATTGTTTAAAAATGGAATTCCATATTTTTTCAATTTCATTAGTAATTAATTACTTCTGCAGAAAGATATAAAATACTAATATTTGATATTAAAATTCAATGAAAACCCTGGGGGTTTATACAAAAGATTTTTCACTTTATCATGATATTTTAGTAGAATTAAAAAATCGAAAATTAGCATATGTTCTATTATCTTCACCAAGAAATATTCCAAAAAGAATTGGAATTGTGTTGACATCAAAAAGGGAAGCACCACAATTTAAAACTCAAAAAACTATTGCAGTTGATTCTTACGATTCACTTGATCGTGCTGTTGATGTTGCTTTACAGAAACTAACTGGAAAAGAAAAATATTTTAAAATTTTTATTGGAATTGACCCTGGTGAACGACCAGGTGTCGCAATAGTTGGTGATGATATTTTATTACAAAAAGTTCAAACAAATTCTCCTGAACAAGTTATTCATTGGATAAATCGCTTACTTGAAGTATATCCATCTAAGGAAGTTTATATAAGAATTGGCCATGGTTCCATCATCATTAGGAATAGAATAATAAATTCATTAATACCATTGAAAATCCCTATAGAGATTGTAAATGAAACAAGTACAACTCCTTCACCACAAAAAAATAGATCTAATAGGGACAGAGAAGCAGCGGCAAATATCGCATTATTATCAGGTGGAAAAGTACATTCTAACCTTCCATTAGAACCTACAAGAGGTGCAATAAAAAATATACAAAAACAAAGTCGGCAGATAACAGAGGGGAAATTTACAATTTCAAAAGAAACTGCTTTACAAGTTTTAAAAGGTAAAAAAAGTCTTTTAGAAGCAATAGAAAGCGAAAAATTAAAAGAATAACCCAAATGTTTATGAGTTTGTTTCTTATTCCTACTAGGTAAGAGTGATGAATTACAAGAATGCTCTGATAAGCGTTTTTAATAAAGAAGGCATAGTGAATTTTGCACAATATTTATCAAAACTCAGTGTGAATATAATTTCTTCTGGAGGAACATCCAAAGTTTTGATGGATTCAGGAATTCAAGTAAAAGAAGTATCAGAATTATCAGGTTTTCCGGAGATGCTTGATGGACGAGTCAAAACATTACATCCAGTTATTCATGCAGGTATATTGGCAAAAAGAGATAAAAAAAACCATATGGACAATCTGAAAAAATACAATATAGATACCATAGATATAGTGGTATGTAACCTATATCCTTTTGAATCAACTATCAAAAAGCAAAATGTATCTATTGAGGAGGTCGTTGAAAATATTGATATTGGTGGCCCTACATTAATTAGAGCTGCTGCAAAAAATTATCAAGATGTAATTATTCTTACTGATCCAAATCAATATAGCAAAGTTATAAATTTAATTTCACAAAAGAAAAAAATAAATCTAGAATATAGAATGCAACTTGCTATTGAGGCTTTTTCCCACACCGCTCAATATGATTATATAATATCACAGTATTTTAGATCTAAATTTACAAATGAAATTCTACCTGAAAATCTTACTTTTACTATGAGAAAGATTCAAGACATGAGATATGGAGAAAACCCCCATCAAAAAGGTGCATTTTATCAATCACTTCCAACTTCCTCTGAACCTTGTATTTCAAATGTAAAAAAAATTCAAGGAAAAGAGTTATCCTACAATAATATCCTTGATTCGGATTGTGCAATAGAATGTGTGAAGGAATTTTCAGACTGTACTTGTGCAATTGTAAAACATGCCAATCCATGTGGGATTGCTACTGCAAAAAATTTATTACAAGCTTGGAAAGATGCTTATGCAACCGATATCTACTCGCCCTTTGGAGGTATAGTATCATTTAATGGAAATGTAGGTGAGGATATTGCACAAGAACTTAATAATTACTTCTTAGAGGTATTAATTGCACCTAGTTTTAGTGAAAATGCACTATCAATCCTAAGTAAAAAAAAGAATCTAAGGATTCTTGAATTAAAAGGATTGGTTAATACTATTGAAAGAAAGGGCATGGAAATTAGAAACGTAATAGGGGGATTTTTAGTTCAAGAAAGAGACACTTGGTTATCTGATAAAAAGAACTGGACATTTCCTACAAAAAAGAAACCATCTCAAAAAGAAATTGAATCTATGGAATTTGCAATAAAATGTATTAAACATGTAAAATCAAATGCTGTTTTATTTGTAAAAAATACAAGGACGGTAGCAATAGGAGGAGGACAAACATCTAGAGTTGATGCTGCTTGGATTGCAACTCATAAGGGGAAGGAAAATATCAAAGGATCAATAATGGTTAGTGATGCATTCTTTCCTTTTAGGGATGCAGTTGATGTTGCAGCAAAAGCTGGAGTTAAAGCAATAATTCAACCAGGAGGATCTATACGTGATGAAGAGGTTATTCGGGCAGCAAATGAGTATGAAATAGCTATGGTTTTTTCAGGACAACGCTACTTCAAACATTAACCATATAAAATTTCATTAAATAGAAATCAATATCTTACTCAAATGAAATACATTAATAAAAAACGAGATGGCCCTGCTAAAACCGGAGATTTAATTTTCAAAAATGGTAAAACTCCCATTCCAAATATATTTTTTGTAAACACATCTAGGACAGCTGCACCACATTTTGCTGATTTTATAATAACAAACGAAAAATTAAGTACAAAAAAAATTGGATTAAGAGTTGGAAACAGCTCATTTTCTCCCCTGGTAAATATTATTAAAAATGAATTGAATATTAACAATTTCCTAACATTTCCAAAAGATGTGCCAAAACAGTTACATATATGTTCAATAAAATATAACATTGAAAATGCTATATGTAATATTACGCCAGCAAATGTTGAATTAATTGATGAAATCTTAATAAACAATGACTCTTTGATTTTTATAATATCAAACTCTCTTCAGTTGTATTCACAACAGTCGAAATTTGTTGATTTTATCATAGCCTTAAGGGAAAAAATTGGTTACGAGAAATTAATTTACGTTCCTAGTATTGGTTATCCACCAAATCTTGGATTATTTTGCTACATGGGAATAGATTTATTTGATTCTGCTTTAGCAATAAATGCAGCAAGAAACGAAGTTCTGCTTTTTTCAACTGGCCAATACAATAAAAATGAATTAAAAGAAATACCATGTAGCTGTCCAATCTGTAACAATTTAAATGGTAATCCTTCAGATATGAATTTTTCAGAAATACTAGGTCATAATTATCATAGTTTATTTAATGAAATTAAACAGATTAGAAATGCAATTGATTTTGGATATCTACGTAATCTAGTAGAATCAAGAGTTAGATGCGATGCACATCTTACTTCTATTCTCAAGATTCTCGATTTGAGCCATTATGAATTCTATGAAAAAAGAACTCCGATTATTAAACATACTACCTTGCTTGCAACATCAAAAGAATCATTATTTAGACCTGAAATTAAAAGATTTCAACATCGTCTTATAAACAGATACATTCAACCTAAAAGTGCCAAAGTCCTATTAATTCTGCCTTGTTCTGCTAAAAAGCCTTATTCGTTTTCAAAATCTCACAAAATCTTCAGGGATATTTTATTCAATATAAAGAATCCTTTTGTAGTTCATGAAGTTATAATAACTTCGCCCATTGGCATCGTACCTAGAGAGCTTGAGCTTACTTATCCTGCATCAAATTATGATATTGCTGTTACAGGCTATTGGGATGAGGATGAAAAATATACTATTAGATATTTATTGAAAAAATTTTTAGAAAAATGTGATTACCAAAACATTATAGTCCATTTACCTTCAGATATCCAAGAATTCACATTAGATTTATTAAAAAATCCAATATTTACTTGTATTGATAAGCCAACTTCAAATGAATCTTTAAATAAATTATCTAGAGTTCTAAAGGATACAACAAGTCCATTTGAATATGTAGAGCCTTTTATAAGAACTCGTGAAAATATAGTGGCGCTTGCATCTTATCAATTCGGTAGAGAAATTGCAGAAAAATTACTATCTAATTGTATAATAAAGGGAAAATATCCTTATCAAAAAATAATGGACAACAACACTCAATTAGGTATGATAACACTCAATAGGGGATTGATTTCATTAACCTTGGAAGGAGCCAAAATAATTAATAAATTTAACAAATATTGGGTAGAAATTTTTGATGATTTTACTTTGAAAGGTTCAGTATTTGCACCAGGGGTTAAAGATTCAGATGAATCAATAAGAATTGGTGATGAGGTAGTTATTTTAATAAATAAAAAGTTAGTTGCAGTTGGTGTGGCTCAAATGAATGGGGAAGAGATGAAAAATTCTCTTCATGGAGAAGCAGTAAAAATTAGGCATCGAGTTTAAGAAGATACCATTGATTTTCTATGACCACAATATGGACAATCATATATTTGAACGTGGTTGAATAGTTCTGTTCCTTCAGCCCAGACAGAAACAAATTCACCACATTTTTTACATTTGAATTTAGTTTTTATTGATTTTTCATCTGGAATTTCCTCTTCTACTAATTTAGGTGCATGTGGAATTGTCCCCACATGCCCACAATCAGGACAAGTTAAAGAAAATGGTTTTTTATTTTCATGTTTTGATTTTTTAATGGCAAAAATACCATTACATGAAGGACATTTAAAATGCTGTAATTTCCCTTCTAATGTCTTTTCAAATTGCTGAACAGCGTTTTCAACTTTTCTAGGTTTATTTTTAAAGAGATAAAAAACAATAACAAATACAATTAATATCAGTATCCCGTACAAAGCGATAATACCTTGAATCCATTGATCCTCATATAAAATACTCCAAATAGAAACAAAAAAAACAATACAAGCAAAAATGCAAATCAAGGGAAAAAAATAGACATTTTCAAATATTTTCATATCTCAATCTCCTAATTCCAAACACGGAAATAACTATTATAAAAACAAACATAATTACTGAAATTATTAAGTACATCCAATTTTCTTTCAATTTTGTAATTATTTCTTTTACAGATGATTGAATGTCAAGTGGATCATATCCATTTTTATACTCCTCTAAATTTGTATAACCGTCTCCATCTTTATCATAACCTGCATCATTTGGATTCTTGGGATCAAATCCATAGCGTTTTTCCCAATCATTAGGAATTCCATCTCCATCGATATCCTCTAAATCAGTAGTTATCCAAAATTCTTTATCCTCTGTTAAACCAATGTTTCCAGTATAATCTTCAGAGGATATTCTGAAAATATATTTACCTAAAGTCTCAAATGTTTTGCTGTATGTGTACTTCCCATCTTGTTCATGCGTCAATAACCTAGTTTCTGTGTGATTGTCTGGAAAAACTATAACAGTATTTACCGATTTTATACCATTTAAATCTGAAGAAATGCAGCTAATTTCTACAACACCTCCAACTTCCTGGACAGAGGGATGAGCGCCAAAATACTTAATTATTGGAGGGGTTTCATCCTCAGTTACCTTAAAAACACCAGATTTTGTTTTTTTCGCCTTATAAAATGAATTATCTGTTGCAGTAATATTGAAAGAATACGTACCTACTTTAGAGGTTTTATCAAACACATATGAATATACGTCATCTTCCTCAAAGATCATGGAACCAGCATATTTAGTTTTTATCGGGTTAGTAATTGAGATATTTACAGTTTTAATACCAGAACTGTCTTTTGCTTTAACCTTAAAACTAACATTTCTACCAATTTCAACTATTTCAGTTAATTCTGTTATCTCTATAACTGGTGGATTTTTTTCACCAGGAACAACTTTTATTCTATCTGTCTCAGTATTATTTAAAATATATAAATCTCGATAAGAATCATTATAAAAAATTAATACTCCAATAATCCAACCTCCATTAAAACCGGGGGCTCCATATAAAGCTTGATTCCAAGTTAAATTAACCTCAACGGTTTTATTGATGCCTACACTAAAGTTCTCAGTGTCTTTAATCTGGTTATCAGCCCAATCCATTACACCTTGGGAAAGGTATAACCTAACCATATAATCCTCAGCGAAACCCTTTCCTGTGTTATTTATAATTGCTTTAATTGCTAGACTTTTTCCCTCCTCAACAGATTGCAAAGGTGTAATTATGTCAACAACACCTAAATCAGGAATTCCATTGACTTTGATATAAACTGTTTTATTGTTGTTATTAACGTTCGATTCATCTAATACATTTATACTGGTAACTTTAACATCTACCCGATAATTTCCCTTTTTATTGGTCATCCAACTGAAATTTATATAATTTACTTTATCCTTTGTAATTGTAGTAAGATTTGACTGAGTATTTACAATATTTCCCTTGGAATCCTTTATTTTTAATGTTGTGTTTACCTCATCAAGAGTTACATTGTAGCTATGAATATCCGTGGAAATAGTGACCAAATCTCCTTCGTATACTCTTGAAGGTTTATATGAAATTTTTTTAACTGCTAAATCAGGTTTACCCACATAAAAATCGTTTTTTGAAAGATTGTATTTATAACCTGCTCCATCTATACTATCCATACTAATATTCCAATCTCCAGTTTTTCCATTTGGGATATTAAATTGGCCAGACCAATTAATAAAAGAGCCATCTGACGATGTCAATTCAACTTTAAAATCCATGCTATCTTTATAATATCTTAAATTAGCTGTAACTTTACTAGCTTTTGCTATTGTGCTTACAATAATATTCAATGGCTTTTCAATAATAGAATAACCATTATCTTTTGGGCAGATAATATTGTCCCACCATCCCTCTACAACTGGTTCATAAATTAAATCAAAATAAGAACTTACAAAATTATCAGTATCGTCAATTATTTCCCTATCGCCTTCGTTTTCTGTAGTGTCAAAATAAATATAAAAATATTTCTTAACGGGGTTTTGATTAGCTGGAAGTACATTCCATGATAAATTTCCAATTGCATTTGTTATTTTATTAAATTCTTCATTCTCTGAGAATTTATAGTTAATATTTTCATTTACTATATCACCCTTTTTTGAATATTCTATTATTCTAATCGTATTATTTTCAAATGTCTTTGAAAAAATGTTCAGGTCATTTAATAAATCAGTGAAATTAAAAAATTGAGAAATATTTCCGCTACCATACACACCAATTAATTTTCTATAATGCCAATTACCATCCCACCACTCTAATTTAAATGGCGAAACATCTTTATTTATTTCTTCTCGATCTTGTATATTGTTTTCAAGTTTGATAGTAAAATTAAAAGTATAATCCCCAAAATTCTTAGGAACCCAATCAAATGAAAAATTATACATTTCTCCTCGGTCTAAACCATTTTCTTTTTCTTTTGCTATTGAAAAATCATCTTCGATTATTTTCAACTGTGCTAGTATATTTTGTGATGTAAAACTACCAACATTTTTAACTCCAACTTGAATTTTAGCAGTTTCATTTACCTTCATATTACTTGGGACAACAATTTTATTAATCAGTATAAGTGGAGGGCCCTCTTCAACATAAATAAATTTAATTATCTGGTTGTTATGTTCAATTGATTCGTTTATTTTATTATTAAAATCTACGAAAATTCGCAGCGAATGGGTGTCAATTTCTGCAATCCAAAATAGATGAAAATATCTAATAGTATCACTTGAAAATCCTTCGTATGTAGAATTTATAGATACTGCAGCGTCATCAGAATCAATAAACAAACCGACTTCGATTTCAATTCCTTCAGATATGTCTCCACCTATATTTTCTACAGTTACATTTATTAAAATGTTATCTCCTTCCATTGCCTCATCGGGAAGTGGTACATTTTTAATCTTTAAATCTGGCAATTCTCTAGGCGAAGCTAAAGAAAAATTAATTGAAGGCATTAGAATTGCAAATATTATTAGATATAAAAGGAATTTATTTAATCGCAATTTCATTTTATTTTTTGAATATAATTTTCTGGTTTGCATTATTCCCCCTCTTCCAAAATAATTTTTTATTTTAAATTTATATTTAATATCTGGTATTTCAATGTTTCTATTAGATATCCCCAGAGAAAATTATTTTAATTTTTATATATATATAATAATTTTAGAAAAATATAAAGATTGATTTTTAAATTATTATATGCAATAATTGACAATAATTTTTAATTGTTAAAAATGGAAACCAAAGTTTAAATGTCTAATTATCCAATATTCCTTAAATATCTAATGAATTAGGATTGATTGTATTATGAGAAATAATAAAAGTCATCCCACAATTGGATGCTGTGGTATTGACTGTGGATTATGTCCTAGATACCATACTGAAGGAAAATCTAAATGTCCTGGTTTTTATGGAATTAATTTTCTAGAAGTAATGGTTCATACTTGTTCATTTATTAATTGTTGTTTTAAAAATAAAAAAATTGAAACTTGTGGAGAATGTAACGAATTTCCTTGTAAAAAATTCAATAGTAAATGGTTTGGAAATAATGCTTATGATTCGTTTGTAACCTATAAAAAAGCAATGTTAAACCTATATTTAATTAAAAATTATGGATTTGAAAAATTTTTAAAACAACAGATTAAAAGAATGAAATATTTAAATAGAATGTTAAAAGAATTTAATGATGGTAGATCAAAAAATTTATTTTGTTTAAGTTCTGCACTGCTATCAATTGAAAGGTTAACAAATGCAATAAAGCACGCAAGAGAAATAATTTGCGTGGAAAAAACACCTGAAAATGATACTAAAACTAAGGCAAAGATAATTAAAAATTGTTTTTTTGAAGAAGCTGAAAAAGAGTCGGTTGAGCTTTGTTTAAACAAACCCCCTAATTGGAAATAGAAATTATTTATTATTAATGTCTGATTTTAAATCATCGGAGAATACAATTACAAATAAATAAGATTTAAGCGCGGGGAGGGAGATTCGAACTCCCGAGATCAGAGATCAATGGATTAGCAATCCATCGCCGTACCGGGCTGGGCCATCCCCGCTTGAAAGAGGGAAATATAACTTATTGATAAAAAGGTTATGTAGAAACATAACTTAAAATATATAATTTCTCTTATGAATAATAAATGGATGATTGGACTGAAAAATACCGGCCCAAGAGTTTAGATGACGTATATGGAAATGATCGCGCAATTACTTCTCTAAGAAATTGGGCATCAAAATGGAAAGAAGGGAAAATTCCAAAACATCGAGCAGTAATTTTGGTTGGAAAACCTGGAATAGGAAAAACAACCAGCGCATTTGCTTTAGCAAATGATTACGGTTGGAAGGCAATAGAATTAAATGCTTCTGATACCAGAAATGCAACCACGATAAGACGTGTTGCAACTCTTGGTGCATTAAATGAGACTTTTGATGATTTTGGGCAATTTATTCCAACTAGAATGGGAGGTAGAAAATTAATAATCCTGGATGAGGCTGATAATTTATATGAAAGAGTTGAAAAATCTAAAGATATGAAGGATTTTAGTGATAAAGGTGGTAAGAAAGCAATAATTGACACTATAAAAATTACAAATCAACCAATAATTCTAATCGTAAATAATTATTATAATTTAATAAAGGGCAGTGGTGAGGTTTTAAAACATCTATGTGAGACAATTCAGTACTATGAGGTAAACTCAAGTCAAATTGTTGAACTATTAAGAAAAGTATGTTCGGAAGAAAATATCTCTGTTGATATCAAAATTCTTAATACTATAGCCGATAGATGCAAAGGTGATATTAGATCTGCATTAAATGATTTACAGTCAATCTCCCTTGACAAACAACATATAGACATTAAATCTTTGGATGTCTTAGGATACAGAGATAGAGAAAAAATAATTTTCGATGCGTTAAGGGACGTTTTTAAATCTAGAAACATTCAAAGTTTAAGGGACAGTCAATATGGTATAGATATTCCTCCAGAAACATTTTTACTTTGGATTAATGAAAATTTACCTAGAGAGTACTTAGATACAAAGGATATGATTAAAGGTTATGAATCATTATCTTTATCGGATTTGTTTTTTGGAAGAGTTTATAAAAGGCAACACTACGGCTTTTGGTCTTATGCATGTGAGATTATGAATGGTGGTGTGTCAATTGCAAAAACTCATAATTATGGAAATAATAAATATGCTGCTCCAGTATGGATAAGGGAAATGGTAAAAAGTAAATCATCAAGATTGATAAGAGATTCTATTTTAAAAAAAATTGGTTTATTGTGTCATATTTCTGCTAAGAAAAGTAAAGAATCGATGTTTAATCATTTTCGATATTTATTTAAAAAAGACATGGAATTTGCTAAAAATATGGTAAAAGAGTTAAATCTGTCAGAAGGGGAAATAAAATATCTTCTAGGTGAAAAATACATTAATAAATTTAAAGATATCATACAGTCGATAGAGAAAAAAGATGATATGCAAATTGAGATTGAAACTTTAAATAATAATACGAAAGATGAAAAAGAGGAAAAAATACAAGATATAAAACAACCTAGTATTTTTGATTTTTAGAAATTATTTTAAATCTTCCAATTTTTTCATAGCTTCTACTGCTTGCTGTTTATACTCATCCTTTAATTTATTATACGTGTCATCAGAAATACTTTTTGATCTATGTTGTTTTTCTATATCTTTTAATAGAGACATCAAAAGTGCTTTTTTTGTATTAAGTATTTCTCCAGATTCAACAATTGACTTTTTCACTTTTTTTCTTTGTTTCCTTAACAACAATAAAATGGTTGAAATAAGGATGACGACAACCGCAAAGATTATTATAAGAAGGGTAATACTTAGAGGTGCTTCTGTTGGTTTATATAAACGCAGTTTTAAGTATGAATCAGCTTGGACGTTTTCTCCTTTATACAATTCCTCTTTATTAAAATTAATAGATAATATTGATACTTCATAGAAGGTTCTTTTTTCAAAATTCTTAGTGTTGGTTGAAAGTGTGTAACTTAACAATATTTCTAATTTATTCCCGGGTTTAATTGTATAGTTAGTATCAGTGAGATTTACTTCTCTTGTATTTCCAGTGATAATTGGATTAATTAAATCTCCGGATTCGACGACCTGAATCTTCACATCCTTAATATCTTGCTGAATCCAAAATCTAATTGATGTGACTGTGTAAGGCCCGGTGTTATTTAATAATATATTTTCCTCCACAAGTAAACCTGTTTCAGAGTTAGTAATATCAATTATATGTGACTCAGTTACAATCCCGATATCAGATGCACTACAAGATGAAATCAAGAGTATCAGGATAAAGTAACCTAGAAACAACAATTTGGGTATTTTTTTCATGGATTAATCTGCGCTACCATAATTTAGTTATTTATTTATTTTTCTATTAACGAAAGATGTAAAAGGTAGAAATTGTTATAGAAGCAGAAATGAAAATTCGAAATATCAGATTTAAGACTATTGAAGCTAGGCGCTATATAGACACTGATGAAAAGCCAAGACAGATTAGAATTGATCATAACAGTCAAATTACTCAGATAAATAAAAAGACAGATAACCAAGCAGATATTGAATTTCAATACACAGCTAGTTACGGGGCTGTAGGCATGATAAAAATTGAAGGAGTTTTATTGTATGAAAATCCTGATGCAAAAGAAATTGCTAGGGAGTGGGTAACCAAACGTAAAACTCCAGATCAAATAGCCAGTCAAATACACACAGCAGTTATGCATTCTTGTGTTCCTGAGGCCGTTGGCATTGCCAAAGATTTAGGTTTACCTCCTCCTATTCCATTGCCACAAGTTAGGCTGGGATCAAATGCAAAGAAAGGTGAAGCTGGTCCTGAAGTAGCTTAAACTTTTTTTTAATGTCATATTACTTTATATAAAACCATAATTATATCGATTTTTATGAAGAGCATAGTATTATCACTAGGAGGATCTGTGATTCTTTCACAAAATTTAGGAACTTCTTATTTTAAAAAAATAGCTACATTATTAAAAAAAGTAAGTAGAGATAATAAATTATTTATTGTTATTGGTGGGGGGGAGATTGCAAGAAAATACATTAAATTAGGTAGACAACTTGGATTTGATGAGAAATTATTAGATTTATTAGGTATTGATGTTACTAGAATCAATGCAAGATTTTTTAATAATATTCTTGGAAATTATAATCAAATTGTTCCCTTTACTATCGATGAGGCTAGTTCATTAGAAAAAAATATAGTGGTTATGGGGGGCACTACACCAGGTCACAGTACTGATATGGTAGGTGCAGAACTTGCTGAAAAAAATAAAGCTGATTTATTTATAATTGCTACCAATGTTGATGGAATTTTTAATAAAGATCCCAATGAGTATCAAGATGCTGAAAAAATTCCTGAAGTTACAATTGATGAATTAATTGACAGTTTTGGTACTGAATGGAAAAATGCTGGAAAAAACATAGTTGTTGATGGCCCTGCTTTGAAGATTATAAAAAGAGCAAAATTAAAAACATGTGTATTAAATGGGAAAAAGTTAGATCAACTTGAACATGCTATTAATTTTGAGTCATTTGATGGGACAATGATTATTCTATAAAAATTACTTACCAAAAAGATTATCTACCATCCAATCTGGGTTAAATGGTATTTGATCATCGTATCCCTGTCCAACCCCTATAAAAAGAAGTGGTTTTCCAATTGTGTATGCAATAGACAAAGAACTCCCACCTTTTGCATCTGTATCAACCTTTGTAAGGATTATTCCATCAATACCAACAACCTCGTTGAATCTTTTCGCTTGCTCAACTGCGTCATTTCCGGATAATGAATCTCCAACAAAAAGGATGAGATCAGGTTTTGCAACTCGTTTAATCTTTGCCATCTCATCCATTAGATTATAATTGGTCTGCATCCTTCCTGCGGTATCCAATAACACAACATCTTTATGCTTTGCCTTTGCATGTTCAATTGCATCATATGCAACAGCAGCCGGGTCTGAGCCAGGGCCATGCTTAATTATCTTTACACCTAGTTTTTCAGCATGAATAGTTAATTGCTCAATAGCTCCAGCGCGAAATGTGTCTCCAGCAGCCATAACACAAGTTTTATGGTGTTTGTGAAGTAATTTAGCAATTTTGGCAATTGATAGAGTTTTTCCAGTTCCATTTACTCCAATAAACATAATTACAACTGGTTTTTTCTTTTGATCAATAAAATCGATAAAATCAAAATCATTGGCTTGTAGAACATGCGATATTGCATTTTTTAACACTGTTTCTACAAAATCTCCGGATTTAAATCTTGAAAATGAAATGCTCCTCAATTCTTCCTTTATATCCTTTTTAATAGATTGTATAACATTGTAAGCTACATCTGATTCTAAAAGACCAATTTCCAAGTCCCACAACAAATCATCAAACTTTTTTTCGTCAATTGTTCGGGTGGGTTTTATGTCAGTTTTTACCGCCTCTTCAATACTTTTTCTTGTTCTTACTACATGCTCCAACTCGGTTTTTATGCTATCTTCAATTTGTTTATCAACTTGTTTTTCTCGTTCTAATCTTTCTTTACTAACTTCTTTTTGAAATCTTTTTGCTCGTTTTCTTTTGGAAAAAATTCTCTGATCTTCTTCTTTAGGGATCTCAATCTTCTTCTCAAATTCCTCTGGTTTTTCAACAGTTACAACTTGCTCTTTTGCCGGTTCAGTAATTTCAGAAGTTTCGATAGTTTTCTTTTCCTCTTTTTTTAATTCTGTTTCTATTTCTTCTTCAAGTTTTTTTTCGAATTTTTTTAATTTTTTCTTTAGAAAATTAAACATTATTTATCCTCAATATTACTATTTTTGTGACTCTTCAATTAATTTCTGCGTCTTTTTTGATAATTCAGCACTTTCATTTTGAATTTGTTGAGCTGTTGTGATTAATTTTTCTTGATTTTTTTGTAATTTTTTTATTCTTTCTTCAACTTTTTCTAATGCGTCATCAATTTTTTTCTCAGTAACAAATCCTGCCCCAATATCAACTAGGATTTTCTGGGTGTTTTTAATTAAACCATCGATAAAAGTCCCTCCACCAAGAGGTATTAAAACTTCTTGTTTATCTCCTGTTTTCTTAAGCTGTTCGATTGTTATTTTTGCTTTATAGTAATCTGCTAAAGCAGCTTGCATAAGTTGTGATTGCATATCTACAGCATTTAGTTGTTCTTTGTAGTATTCAAGTATTGAAAGATTTTTGTTTATTTCTTCCTCACTTGTCATAATTTGTCCCCTATATACAAGATAATTTTTAAAGTCTATCAGAGAAGGTATTATTAATGTATTCATTGGATTTTATCAAAAAAATATGAATATTTTAAGAAATAATCACCTTATAAAATCCAATAACATTTTTAATAGAAATATAATTCAGTAATAACAACTATGAAACTTTATGCTGCTGCAGATATACACGGCTCTCAATACCGCCTGAATATTATACTTAAAAATTTAGAAAAATATTCACCAGATCTTGTTGTAATTTGTGGGGATATAACACAGTTTGGCCCAGGAGATGTAGCAAAAAATTTTCTTAATCAAATTAAAACAGATACCTTCGCAATACCTGGAAATATCGACACACCTGATGTCAATCAATCAATAACAGATAGTAAAGCCATTAACATTAATTTAAAAAAGGTGATTAAAGAAAAAAATACTTTTGTTGGAATAGGAGGGGATCTTTATAATTCTTTGTCAGAAATAATTATTGAAGATAAGGGTTCAAAAATTCCACTGGAAAAATCAATTGATGAAAGCACAATTCTTGTAACCCATGTGCCTCCTTTTAAGACACAGGACAGAATTTTTCTAGGCCAACATTCGGGTAACAAAGATCTTAGAATGTTGGTAGATAAGCTAAAGCCAAAACTTGTTCTATGTGGACATATTCATGAGAATCCAGGATTCACAAATCTTGGAAAAACAATTGTAGTTAATTGTAGTATAGGTAAAAGTACAGAAGGAGTAATTATTGAAATAAATGATAAGACTGATGTGAAAATCCTTGATTAGGTCTTCACATGCGTTTTTGTTTACAATTCGTATATTTAAAGTTAAAAATCCTATTTATTCAGGAAAATAGTCTGTGTTGGGAATGCCATTTCAATACCTTCTTTTTCAAAAGCTTCCTTTATTGCAAAATTTATTAATTGCTGTGTGTCCATGTATTTTAGATAGTCGTTAGATTTAACATAGTATACAACTTCAAAATTTAAACTAAAATCACCAAATTCTGTGAAATGAACCCGGTCAAGTCTATCAATGTAATCCATATTCTCTGTATTAATTATGTTTTTTATTATGCCGGGAATTTTTTTCAATTTATTAAGCGGAGTATCATAAGTAACCCCAAATGAGAATGATATTCGCCGTTTTTTCATTTTTTTGAAATTTCTTATGTTAGTTTTTGTTAATTCTGAGTTTGCTAAAACAAGCTCTTCTCCTTGTAATAATTGAACTCTTGTTGATTTCATACCAATTTTCTTTACTTCTCCAGCATATTCCCCTACAATAATGAAATCTCCAATTTCAAATGGACGATCAAAGTAGATTGAAAAAGCACTGAAAAAATCACTAAGAACGTGCTGTAATGCAAAACCAATTACTATGGCTGTTGCTGCTCCACCTATTGCCAGTCCGGTTAAATCGATTCCAGCTATGGCCATAAAAAAGAAAATGGCAATCAAATAAATGATTCCATTGAAGATGTTTCTGAATACAAATAAAATATGTTGACTGGTTTTCTTTTTTCTTTCTTGTTTTTCCGCGTACCATACGAATAATACATTTGTTATTCTAGTGAATAAATATGCAATTAGTAGAATTTCTATTAACAAGAAAATATTATCAATAATACTCTTGTCAACGTATTGATCTAATATACTTAGATTATGAACAAATATGAACAATCCAAAAAAAATTACTAATAAATAAATAGGTTTTTTTACATTTTTTAGGATTTCATCATCAAGTTTTGTTTTTGTTTTTTTTGCCCATCTCATAAAATAGCGTTCGAATACATGTACGATAATCCATCCTATAATTAAGAAAATAATGAAAACAACTGTCGATACAATTAGTTCTCCTATGTAAGAAGGGGTATCTGAAGGTAACAAACCATTAATAAAATTATTAAATATGCCTAGACTACTTTCAAGATTCATGGTAATTCCTTACCCTAAAAAAACAAGTTATACTTTATATTAACGGTCGAGAGACTTTGAGTATTATTTTTTTATTTTGGACAAATTTTTATCTTATGAAAATCTTTAAATAATGGTTTGTGTTGATGTGTTACATATTAACATTATCAATGAGAATAGTTCATTCGTTGAAAGGTATTTAAAATGAAAAATAACCATCTTAAAATGATATTAAGAAATATATTGAAAGTTATCAGTGAATACATCCATCACATTCCCTCCCGTACAGAGATAAATTCCTAGTGGAATTTGTGATATTTAATAATTCTATTAATATTTATAATATAATCTACATTTTAAATTAATAGTCAGAATCTATAATTATAATCTAACTTTTAGATTTATTTGATTGATAATCATTTTAAAATATTAATTTTTTATTAATTATTTACTATAAGGAAAAAAGGACGGTCTCCAATCTACATTGATCTTATTCAAACTTAGAAATCCGATATTTATTTTTCCAAAAACTAATTTTGGCAATATTCTTGGTCTATCCCAGAAATTCCTGTACCAAATATTAAAAAATGAATCATAAAAAATTGCTTGCTGGTCATTATCTATGAAATTGTTATTAGTAATTCTATTCTTGTACGAATTTTCTAATTTAATGCCTATACTATTATTTATAATATTGTTCTTACCACTAATAATATTCTTATTTGATGAAGTTCTGATATATATCCCACACCCTACATTATCCTGAATTACATTGCCTTTTATCCTTGCTTTGTTAGAATGCTCCAATTCAATTCCATTACCAAAATTATTCTTAATTATGTTGTCAGTAATCACATTGTTAAATGACCAATGTTGATAAATTCCTTTTTCATTATTTTGAATAATATTGTCCTTGATAATATTCCAGCTCGTTTCATAAGCATAATTAAGGAAAATTCCAATATTATTATTTTGAATTATATTATCAGATATAGTAGTATTGGCCTTCAATGATAGCGTCTTAATTCCTGAATTAAAAGGATTTGGGCCACTATTTTGAATTGTAAATCCAGTTATTCTTACATTTGTTGAAGTTACTACTATTACATGTTCATTATTATTACCGCCAATTATTGTAGTTGACTTATTTTCACCATCTAAATTAATTGATTTATTTATAATAACATTTTCACAATAGGTTCCATTTTTAACAAATATAGTATAGCCATTATAAGCATTATTTATTGCATCTTGAATCCTTTGATATGGGTTTTCTTTAGAGCCATCCCATGGACCATTAGTATTATCATCATCTACATACAGTATTGGAAATTTTCCATAAACGCCTGTTAGATTAAACGATTTTTTCTCTATACTACATTCACCATATTTAATTTTAAACCAACCATTATCGCCCCAACTTTCTCCCCAGCTATTCTTTATTATCCAATAACCGGGATTATCATTCCATCCTACTATAGTTACATAATGAGGTGCAATTACTTTTCCCCATCTATGTTGGTAAATACCTCTTTTGTAATACCAAAAATCTTTATAAACAACGAAATAAGTAGGGACAGGGCCATTATTTATTAATGCTGTTTTTATTGCAATAGGATCTTCAGGTAGGTAACTCCAGTTTTTTATCTTTACAGTTCTATTTTGCCAATCTGGAGAAGTGGTGTTTAAGGGATATTGTTTTATTTCTTTTGGATAAGGCCAACATGCTTCATCAGGAATCCCATAGTCTTTGAGAAACTGGGAATCATTTTCAGGATATGAACCCCAATTTAGGTTCCCACCACTGTAAAAAAATAGATGTGCTTCAGATAAATCACAACCAAAAGGATATCCAACTTTATATTGAACCATTGTTTCAACTGCAGCCACTAACGCAAATGTTTCACAACTGTGAAATGGAGACTGATCTCGGATAGGAGTAACATAATCAACTCCGTCTTTATCTCTCCAACTAAAATATGACGGAAGACCACCTGGATTATAATTGTTTATTTTGGAATCATTTTTACTTTCTTCAAAATTTAATTTCTCTATTTCAAAACTCATACCGATAGGAATTGTAGAGGTAATAAGGATTATTATTGATACAATCAGTATAGCTGAAAATATCTTTTTCAGAACGTTGTCCTCCTAGTTTATTATTCTTTATTAATATATATTATATGGTCTTATAAAAATTTTATTATTCAAAAAAATTCAATGATAAATATGGGCCAGGCCGGAATTGAACAGGCGATCTCCGCGTTGTAAGCGCGACGTCATAACCACTAGACCACTGGCCCTTTGTTATTTTTGTTATATTAATTTTATTTTAATATAACTTTTAATTTATATTAAATTATTAAATGATATTTTTAATCTATTTAACTAATTTTTATATCTTTACGATTTTTTAACCACGCGCTTGAAATTTAAACCATGAAATACTCAAGAGATTAAATGATTTTTCATCTATCCCAATGATTCTCAATATTGTACTAAAAAATAATGTGACTACCTAACTCCTGCATCTGGAATAGGTTCCTTAACCCAGGGACGATATATAATTATTGAACGTGAGCGGATTATCTTCTCACTTCCGACAAATCGTATAGGAATTATTCCAAGGAACCCATATTTGTACATTCTGGGTCCATTCTCACTACCCCACCAGTTATATCTAGCATCAATAATCGAACGACCGCAATAAAGACCGCATGGTAATTGCACATCTTCTGCATATCCATTACCATGGATATTATTAAAATTTAACTCTCCTGTACAACTTGGAAATATGTATAAACCAATCCAACTATTGTTATTAATATTGTTTTTTTCAATATGTGTTCTAAACGAAGTTACTTGAAGAATCCCAATAGTATTGTTATATATGTCACAATGAATGACTTTATTATTAGGTATAGTCTCAGGGGGAATCGCAATTAACCAACCAGAGATTTGTATTCCATCTCTATTGTTATAAATTGAGCAATTACGAATAATATTAGCTTTTGTAGAAACTCCAATACCTATCCTGTTTTGAAAGAATGTGCAGTTTTCAATTATGTTATGTGATAATCTTTCAATACTTATTCCGCACCTTGTCCCCGTCCATCCATTATTATAAAATTTACAATCACGAACCACTGAATGAGATGGATGACGGTTACGTGATGAAAATAATATTCCATCCCACGAATGATTTTTAAATATACAATCTACAATTGTTATATTTGTAATGGGATTTTGTGTATCATAACTTTCAGAAATGCCCAATCCCTTAAAATTATCATGTAAAAACGTATCCTCAACAACAATATCTGCACTATCTGATAAATAAATGCTGTAAGAATTAATAACATTATAACATTCGCAGGAGGAAATCCGAATGCTAGATGAGTTGCTTAAAGCCAAGCCTTGATACTCTATACTATAACATAGACATTGATTTATCTCAATATAGCTAGAATCTATGATAAAAGCCCCATAACAGTTTTCGTATAAAGAGATATTATCTATTATTCCATTGGTGACATTATTAAATATCAAGCCACAGTAATTCCAAAGATCGAAATTATATATAGTACAATTCCTTATAATGAAATAAACATCTGTATTGTTAACAACTATTCCAGTACTTATTGAGCCATCACCAACGATAATCCAATTCTCAAGGATGTATGGGTCCGCTTCAGTCCCACTACCACCTGTAACTCCATTTTCTGATGTAAAGTTATCATTACCTTCTATCATGATTGGTGGATGATTTTTACCATCTATACTAATAGTAAATCTCATGGACAATGGATGAACATTTGCATCATTATTAGGTATAACTACCAATCCGATAAGTAAAATAATTACAATTATGCTATTTTTGAATTGCATAATATCATATTAATAATATAAATTATATCTTCATTTATATAAATTACTATTACATTTTTTTATTTATGATACAATAAATGTAGAAATGTTGTATGAACTGATACATATAAAAAAGAGAGAGGTGAAATCTTCACCATTATTGATACCTAGCTTTTAACAACTAATCTGGATTCTAGTATCGCCGTTTTCTCCGGCAAATATATATACAAATTCATCATCGCACTGTAAAACATTTGAAATATCTACATCAACGGTAGTGATACCAGCCGATGAAGTACTTGTGACACTTACACTATGTGTTTCATTGAAATAAGCACAAGAATCTTTCCAAAAATAACCACCAATATCACCGGCTGATTGGGTAGATCCTACTCCTTGATCAATTTGAATCTGATAACCGGTAGCTCCCGATTCCAATTCTTCAAACATAACTGTTAAAGGTCTGGCTGCCCAAACATATCCCCATATATCAATTTTATTATCTGAACCTAAATCATCATCTTCGTCAATCATGAAACTAGATGCAATTTCATCATCATCATATATTCCAACTCTTGTAGCATATCTCCGACTACTTATTGAACCTTGGCCTTCATGAATAATTACATATCTTGAAGCTACAATTGGTAAAAATGCACCTTGGACAGTATAAGATATTGTAGCATATGAATTGACATATAGATCTCCCATTAAATCAAACTTCATATGCGGTTGTTGATTCATCTCTGTAAAATCAAATAGCATTCGGCCATATGATTTACAAGTAATATCTAATTCTCCAATTTTCCAATCGTAAGATGATTCATCAGTTGGATTTCCACTCAATTCAAAATAGGTTTGATTTTCTAACATGTCATCTTCATTATCAAATTTCCCACCTTCATCCCAACCATCAATCCAAGACCACATATTTGGAAAATCATCATTTGCCTCTTCCCTATATATTGAAAAATCAGGTTCTGTTTGAGGAGTGACAAAGTCTACTGCAAGTGTGCTCCTATCCTGTGCCCAGCAGGTAAAATTCTTGGCTTCTGTTGTATCATTAATCTGAATCCAAGCACTGATGTAACATACCAACGTCTGTGCTCCTGCTCTCTGCTGATCCTGTGTAAATTCAACATCAACTGAGAGAGTTCCATTTTCACTGTATGAAAGGTTTTCCGTATATGTTTTTGTAAATGTATCATTACCAACCTCATTGCAGTTATCATCAACATTATAGATCACTATTCCAAATAAGACATAATATTCAGGATGGATTCCTGTACTTATATTAACAGACCAACTTGTATTTATATTTCCTGACCCGTCTTCCCAAATGACCCAATCATCTGTAGCATTTGCATGACCCAGACCAATAAAGTCATAGGTTGTCAATTCTGATGAAACATTCAATTCATCAATCCAAAGGTCTCCAACATCTGCATCCCCAGTATGAGGATTTGGATCAGACCTTACGATATTTAAAAACACCATCTGTATACCCATCAGCATCAGGAGTGCTACAATTACACTCCCCCACAATATTTTATTTTTCATATTCTTTACCTCCACGACCATTTGCAGATTGTACAATATGCCATATGTTTTATATACTATATAAAAATTTCTATTTGTATAAACCACAATCAACAATGTTATTATTAAAAGTCTAAAAATTATAGGTTGTACAATGCGGAAGAGAAAGGTAATAGCCGAAAGCTATGCAATAGACATATTAACTTCACTTCTGGGAGAGGAAAAAATACATCATGGACTGTTGTCAAAGAAAATTGGCTCTAAGAATTTTGGTACCATTAATAAAACTCTACATTATCTTAAAGAAGAGGGCTTGATAGAGGATGAAAGAGAGGAAATGACAAACAGTGGAAAATATGTAGGTGTCAAGCGCTATATCTGGCTCACCCAAAAAGGAAAACGCGTTGCCCAGAAACTAAAAGAGATTGTGGAGATACTATAATTTATTTAACTACCCCAATCTTAATGACATAACTTATCATAACTTGATATTCTGAATTTTTTCTGCTTATTAGATTCCGTTGTATTAATGATCGCAATCCATACCAAAGTCCTCAAGGAATTTATTGAATTTTTTTTCCTTAAAGAACCGGATCATGGTTAAAAGATCTGATTTCATTGATTCTATTGGATCGTCCTCGTCTTTCCATTTGTCACTGATTTCATATATAAACTCTAGAATTGATTCTGGTGTCTTGTATAAATTATTTTCAATCATTTCATGCATGAAATATGCCCCCCTTTATTTCTAATTCAATTAATTGAATATTGAATATCAAACCCCGACATCCAATTTTCCCGCAAAACTCCAAAATTTATGAATATTTTTTATTTTTGGCGGATTTCATAAAATATAGATTGTTCAAAGTAGTTTATATATTAACAAGCTAGATAATTGAATGTGTTAAAAAAGATTTATTTTGAAAATGCTATTCATTAGTTAATTACCAATATATTAGTAACAAATCTCATATTTTAAAAAAGAAAGAAAAGAAGGTTTTTAAGGTGTTCGTGGAAAATATCGCAGAGTTTTTCGTCGAATTTTTCGCAGAGAATCGGCGAGAATGGAACTTTATTATAACCACTAGACCACCGGCCCAATAAAATGGAAAAGAAATATACTATTTATTTTTGTATTTTGCTGTCTCATTAAATATAACTATTTATCCTCTAAAATGAAAAGATAGTTTGGGAGAATGATTAAATTATGAAATAATTTTTAATTATATCCCCCCATTTTTAGACTTGGATCACCTAGAAGAACAAACTGCTGAACAGTTTTCTCATCAATATAATCCCATCCATAATCTCCCCATTCTGGAAGTGTGAATGAATGATGATGAGATATATAGCCATTAAGAGACTGACTATAAACATCTCCTAGAATTGTTAGATTATTCTCACCATATTGCCTAAAGAATTCACTAGTTATCCATCCGTCACCAACACCAATTGTGCACCATTCGCCTTCTGAACCCCACCCATATCCTGTGTTTCCCATTGTCGCAATTGCACCAGTTTTTGGTAACTTTACCATATACCATCCCCAACATTCTGGTATTGGTCGACCATAAGTATGCATGTAAATGTTAATATTGAAATAATATAATAAAATTAAGTCCAGCATTGTGGGAATGAAAGAAACGCTGAACATATTATTGTGACAACCTCCAACTACAACAACTGGAAGTTGGTTTTTATTGGTAAGTTTTTTCATAGGAAAAACAGGATAGTTTAAAAATGGAAATCTAGAAGACACTTGAGTAACAACTAATCCAGCGACTTGACCGTTGACTCTGTTACCTGGAATTCCAGGGAAGTGATCACCCCACCATCCAGGACTTCCATGGCCAGAGAAAAAAGCGAAGCCATAACCTTTACTAAATGCTTTTATAACATTTGCCTGACTTGCAAATTTTCCATTTGAAGTCCAAACAATCTCCTTTTCAAATCCCTCTGGCATATAGTAGAGTGCTCCACCGCGATTGTGTACAAGTTTTTCACCAGTTACCCATTCACCCTCATAATAAGTCAAAGTTTCATTACGAAAGTCTGTAAAAACAATCTCATCATCTTCATTTATTATCCATATTTTAATGTTTGTAGCATTTCCATATGGTTTAGGATCATAAGATTTCCCCCTAATTGTAAGAACTCCGCCAACATAGGAAATATTTGCCCACCAATAAAGATCATTACAATATGCTTCTCCTCCATCAGGTGTATATGTATAATCAGTGTTACCTAAAATATTACCAGGTGAAATAGAGACAATTTCAGCAATAGGAGGTGCAGGATAACCTTCTTGCAATTCTTCTTTTAAATGATCATCATGATTAAAAGCGATATTTGTTTCAGTTGTTTTATTTAAGGTTATTGGTATTTCATCAACGGGTCCAAACTCCTCATCTAAATTAGAGCTTTGTGCATAAATTGTATAATTTCCATCAGGAAAGCCATTGGTATCCCACTTAATATTCCAATCTTCTTGGTCAAGAAATCCATCACCAGAAATAACAATCATTTTGTTAAACCAAGAGGGGTCTGCCGTAGTTTCATAGTTAATAATTTTCTCAACTACATCTTTAACTTCACGATTATTTCTGCATGCAAGTCTTCCAAGTGATACATCAGGATATAGGTCAAGTATATCCTTTGTCTCATCATTCCATTCAGCAAAAATGCCATTATTATTGGAATCCCAATCATCAAATTCCCATTGTTGGGTGTCGTTATTGAATTTATAGATATCTGCATAATACAAATCACATAAATATCCGGGTTCATCAAAAATAAGATTAGAGTATCTTACTGGTAAATACCAATCTCTTGAGCCATAGTTTTTGTGATCGCGAGGTTTAGCAATTATTATTGATTTCAAACCACCAACCAATAAAACATATTGAATCCCCCATTTTTCTAATGCCTCTTTTATAAAATATTTTATTTGCTCAGGTTTATCAGAACCGGAATACTCGATATAAATATCATTTGTTGATTTAAAAGTGGTATTAATACCTTGACAATTTTTATGATCAATTAATGGCTGGAGATCATCTTGAAATTTTTGTGGAGCGATAATAACAAGATCGTAAACTTCAGGGAAAGATATTGGGAACTGGGGTTCATCATAAGTAACTTCAATATCTATTTGAGTGACAAAATAAATAATATTATTTGATGGAGAATATCTAATGGGAAAAACATTTATCACTAAATGGGTAACATGATCTCCTTGTTTGTTTAATCCGCAACCGATTCGATAACTAAACCAGTTGTTAGGAAAAAGTCCTTTACTATTATAAATCTTTGAATCTTTTTTTGGAGGTAATGAAAAATCATCAATGGAAGAATCAGAAACAGGAACAGGTGCTGGTAATATTTGTTTTGAGATTGATATTTCCTGAATATCATGTGGCATAGCTTTTATTTTAATATTTTTTACTCCCATTGGCAATTCGAAAGATTTCAACACTTGTGGAATCATTGGCTGACCAGGATTAAATAAGTAAGATTCTTCTTTCTTCAAAGTTATTCTAAGATATTGATCATTTTTATCCTGAGTGAAAGTTGGTTTTGAAAAATTAATTTCCACTGCTTTATTTACAAAATTAAATAATCCTCTATTTTTTTCATCTAGATTTGTTGCCGTTGTTCCAAATCCGCTAATAACTAAAATTGCGATAATTAATATTGGTAATAATTTTTTCATTTTATATCCCCATAAAAATAAATCATTAGTATTATAAAAATGTATCATTTGAATTTCCGTGGTTGTCAACTTTAGCACCTCGTAAAGTGA
>Ga0272441_10000421_pt1 | contig 97595 bp, 119 predicted proteins | sample SSMProp6N_FD_193582 | JGI IMG/M metagenome (GOLD analysis project Ga0272441, IMG submission 193582) | Marine sediment archaeal communities from Little Sippewissett salt marsh, Falmouth, MA, United States - SSM-Prop-6N | ecosystem: Environmental > Aquatic > Marine > Wetlands > Sediment ... | reverse complement strand
TTTCTCTAGGACTTAATTTGTTCCATTTAGTATTATAATATAATGCAGGATCTCCTTGCACTATTTGAAGCATATTAGCATTAAAAATAAAGTTATTTATTTCTAAGTCTGCTGCTGCAAATGCTGCCAAGTTTAGTCCTTTATAACTACTTGTGTGTTCTTTTACATATGATAAATTAAATTGATGTTCTAATTTACCTTTTGAATCTAGTTTAGTTGTTCCATCATTTTGCCATTGAGTTATAGTATTATTTACAACATCTACTATATTATTCATAGCACTATCAATAAGAGCCTCTAATTGTTTACCCACTAAAAAAGTAGTATCTACCACACCATCTTTCCAAATAATATCATTTAGTTCTGGAAATAGATAGAAATATTGTGAGCCATAAAAATATTGTTCTCCAACATTTCTTTTATATTCTTCTAAAGTGCCATTCTCAGTATGCTCTTTAATCTTACCATATATTTCTCTGATACGAGCAGCTTCAGCTTTAACTATATTTCCTATTTCATTTCTAACTTGAAATGGTAAAGCCTCTTTAGTTATAGTACCATCTTTCTGAACACCTGAAGTTAATAGATTAAATTTAAATTTGGGGGCTTCAATAATAGGACTTCTAGTTTTATCTGACATTGTTAATCCTAAAAATTTAGCAGTACCTTCTTTATTAGGCTGTTGAAACAGCATCATAGATGTAAACTCTTGTTCTCTGTTAGACATCCTATCTCTAACTATACCATCTCTACCTTTAGCATTTTGTTTTAACCCATCAGTATCATTGTAATGGATTTTATGTCCTCTATTACTATCTTTTAACCAGAATGCATTTCTAGAAAAAGCTTGAGTTTTTAATTTATTTTTTAATTCTGTACCATTATTAAACTCCTTTAATCTACTTGTAAGAGGTATGTGGAAACTATAATCATATATAGTCTTGCCTTCTACATTTCTGTGTGAAGAAGAAAATAAAGTCTCTGAATGTTGTGCAGAAAGTTTTGCTAGAAACATTGCAGCACTTTCTTTATGCTTACCTTCAAAGGGATTATTTACTTCTATAGGTTCAGTTACTTCCTGTGAACTGTCTACTTCTTCTTTACTTGTAAGTGCGTGTACTAGTGCAGAAAATACTCCACTAGGTTTTCCATCTTCAGTCCAACTAAACTGGTTAATAAAAGTTCCTTTTCTTTTAAACTCATTGTTTAGTAATTTTGAATAGGCTGTAGTTTCAGTAAGTATTTTTAAAGCACTTGGAGGAATATCAATGGCTAATTCATAAAGAAGTTTATTAAGAAATTTAGTATGCTCTTCTTTAGATTTACCTTTTAATTCTAGCATCTCTTGTTTTAGAGCATTAGCTTTTTCTTTATTAATAACTTTCTCTCCTTTTTCATTCATTGTTGCTAAAGGGGAGTTTTTTATATTTTCAGCCCATTGTTCAATAACTCTAAAATGTGCAGAATTTCTATTTGAATTTATAATAGTAGTAGAATAGCCATTATTTTCTTTCTTCCAAAGTACCATTAAAAAATTTCCAGCATTTTTATTCATTACTGCTGTAAACTGGTTTTTTAATTGTGTTGTAGTATTTTCATCTTGTAGATACTCTATAACATGCTTCAAATATGCCTTAGAAGAATTATTATTAGCAGCAAGTTTCATTTGTTCCAAATAGCTACTTAACTTTCCTTCTTCAGGAGATAACATCATAGTTAACTCATCAAATGCAGTATCAAAAGGAATATAGCTTTCTAATCCTAGATAATTAGGTCTACTATCAGGTATCTTTGAAAGCATTAATTTAACATTAATGCTTGCTGTATTTTTAGGATTAATTTGAAAAGTTTCTATTGAATAGTTCTTTTCATTTTGATGGTCATTTTCATTAACAGATAACTCATTTTCTTCTACATCTACATCTTCAAGTAAAAAATTATTTTCTTCTCTTAGAACATCTTTTCTAACTTCAATTCCTAAAGCTTTTAAATCTTGTATAGTCTGCCCTCTAAATTGTTGCCATACTTCAGGTTTAGTAATTCTTTTTAAATCTTCAGCAACCATTTTAGCAAATCCTAAAGTCTTAATAAAAGTATTTTGTTTAGCAAATTCTTCTTCTGACATTTCAGATAATTCAATAATATCATCTCTAAGGATTTCAAAATCTTCCAAAGCATTAGCAAAAGCTTTATTAACAGACATCCTTTTACCTTGTGAAGCAGTTTCTAATAAATCTGAGTATACAAGATATTTAATATTACCTACAATTTGTCTCTGTCTTTCTGCACCAAACACATAATCTCCATCACTAACTAATAGTGAAGTAGCATTAAGCTTTATTTCCTCTCTTTTAAGTTCACTGATAGCATCATCACTAGTGGATTGGGGAATTTGCGCATATTTATCAAACATTAAAATTCTGCGTTTACCATCACTAGTTTTACGTAGCATAAATCCATATCTAAAACTTCTATTTAAAGACTCTAGCTGCCTTTCAGCATCTGCTATATCTTCTTCAGTTTTAAATGGTAGAGTTCTTATTGTACCTTTTTTAGTAAGTAATTTATATTTTGCATATAACTCTTTACTATCATTAAGAGTTAAAAATACAGGAGCAGATAGCTCAGACATAGACATGTCTTCACCTTCATTATATATACCTTCCTCAGGTTTAGCTGCGGTAACACTATTAACATCTACTTCATCAGTAATACCTGCTAAATTTTCAGCACGTTGCTTTAATCTACTTACTTTTTTATTCTTAGGTTTTGTAGTTGTAGTTTCATCTGTGCCTATAGGAATAACTTCTATACTTCCTTCTAAGTTAATAGTAGGCTGAACTACTGTAACATAATTATCATCTGTTACTTTTACTTCTATAATATCTGTTGTTGCTCTATCAAGTAAATAGCCATTGAAAGTGCCATCATTGTTAAGGTCTAGTATCCCTTCTCCAGCTTCATTAGTTTTTAGAGTAGGTATAACAAATTTATCTTCACTATTAATATTTTCACTTCTTACTGTAATCCTTTGTTGTTCAATATAGGGAAGTAAGTCTTTTAGTTGTTGTTCTAAACTTTTCTTAATATTTAAACTCACTCTATGAACTCTTTTACCTTTAAAATGCACATCTATCGTACTGTTCTTTATTGAAAATACAATTCTAGGTACATCTTTACTAGCATTTTTACCAGCATCTGAAGAAAAGAATATATACTGATGTAAAAAGTCTCTAAGTCCTTTTCTAGTACTTATATCTTTACCTGTGGTTTTACTCACATTATTTATAACTTCTGTATTACCTAAAGCAACTTGAGTAATAATATAATGTAATCCTTTAGCAACTTCATTATCTAATTTAGGAATAGTTACTGCAGTGGGTATAAACATATCCTTAACAGCACTTGGTAACATTAAGATAACAGCCCCTTTATTCCTACTATCTTTTAATTTCTCTATATCATTAGTAGCAATGTTTTCTTCAGGAAAATGTGTATTTTCTCCAGTATTAAATTGTCCTGTAAATACTACAATTGGTTTAAAATCATCTTTATACTTCTTAGACTTTAATGTATTAGGCAGTGCCTCGTTAACAGGTTGTTTTACTCTAACCCATTTACCTTCAGAAGTTTTTACCCTTTCAGTAGTTTTAGTAAGATGCCCATGACCTTTATTAACTTTAAAGCTGTGTACTTTACTTGTACCCGCATCAAATATAGCCTGTCTTATTTTCTTTAAATTCTCTATCTGCTTCTCTGCATTTAACCCATCTTCATTAGCAATATTAAGATATTCTCCAGTATCAGTTTTAGCACTAACCCAATCTAGTGTAGGCAAATACCCAATAGTAACTTTATTTCCATTAATTAGTTTCTGTATTTTAATGGGTTTATTCATTACATCTAACTGAGCATAAGTTTTAGTGTCTGTTTGAACTTCTCCTTTAGCATTACGTATAGGTTTACCATCAGCATCATATCTTAATACTGGTCCATCATATTCTGTATCTAAACTAACTTCAACTTTATCTCCAGTCTGCAAAGTTTCCCAATCTGATAAACTTAGTGCTATAGGACTTACATCATAATCTACTGTGCCTCTTCTACCCTCTTTATCAACTATTACTGAATTACTTGCAGAGTAGTTAATACTTATTGCACTTTCTTTTCTAAATATATTATCAGGTGTACTAAATTCACCTTCAGCTTCTGCAGGAGTATCACCATCTTTATTAGTAGTTTCTTCATTGCTATCTAATACATCTGAAGTATTTTGTTCTGTGGGAGTTACTTTAGTTAATTCTGCTAATTCAGCATCATCTTTAAATATTACTTCAGCATTAAAAGAATTATTATTCTTATCACTAATTCTAACAGTTCCTGTTATTCTACCATCACTATTTCTTCCACGTATCTCTAAAAGTCTTACTTTAGACATATCTAAATCATAATCTGACTCTCCAAATGAAGCATCTAAATCTATAGTAGCTCCTGGTATGCTTGGGGCAAGAGGTAAAGATAACTCTGCAACATTATTTGTAAATTTTTGAGGGGTATCTGGTATAATATCTAAATTAAATTCTTCTCCTCTTTTTTCTCTTATTTTTAATAATCTATTTCTTTTTTCTGCAGTAGTTTCTTTAGAGATAAACTCTTCTTCTACAGTCTCTGCAAAATACTCTTCTGCAGGAGTGCCATTAGTTAGTATACCCTCTCTTTCTTCTCTAGACAGCTCATCTATCTGAGAATCTTTATATCCCATAGTATTTAACTGCTGTCTTGCTTCAGGATTAACATCTGTAGCAATTTTAGTACCTTCAGGCTTAGTAGCTTCTTCTTTATTTTTCTTGCTATCTCTTAGTTTTTCTGCTTCTTCTGTAGCCTTAGTAGTTTCTTTGTCTTTATCATTCTGTATAAATTCTTCTACAGGTTTAGTTATTTTTTCTTTAGCCTTTGCTGCTTCTTTCTTTATATTTTTAGGATCAACTTTTTCAGACAACTCTTCTGTAAGAGTTTCATTCATTTTACTAAGGTATTGTTTCCTACCTATGTTATAAACTATTCTTGGATCTACTAAGTTTAAATCTGTTAACTTTGGAAATGCAAACTCTACACCAGCTTCTGCTGCTTCTTCTCTTGCTTTCTCTATAACTCTACTTTGTTCATTAGATGTTTCTTGTAATTTACTAAGAACTTTCTCAATTCTTGCTTTTGCTTCAGGTGTTAACTTTTCTTCTTTAAGAGTTCTATTCATTTCATTGATAGCCCTATCTACAGCAAATTTATTTAACATTGCTACATTCTGAGGATTAATTCCTCTTTGCATCATAAATAAATCTTTACTTGATAGTTTAGAGTATTGTGCCTCTAGTTCTTGAATTTCATTAAAGTTATCAAGTATGGTAGCATCAAGAGCCATTCTATCTTGTACCATTACTTGTTTAACACCTTCATCTATATTTTGCTCATATAAATTTGTGTAATGTTTTTTATACAAATTTTCTGCAAGTAATGCAGATTCTTTTACCCTATCAATAACTTCTTTAACATCTGATTCTTCCCCAAAACCTAAGTCTTGTAATTCTTTAACAAGTTCAGGTTTATTTAGCCACTTCTCTACATATTCCATATTACCTGCTAGAGAGCCTCTTAATCCTATTTCATGCCCCATAGCATCAGCTTGTTCTAAAATAGAAGATTTTTTATCTTCTTTGGACATATTAGGATTATTAACAATGTCACCAATTACAGCAGCATGGGATTTTAATGTTTCAGTTCTACTTTGTATTTCAGCAAGTTTTCTTTGTTCTACTTTAGAACTTTCTCCCATTCCTACTGCATCACCTATCATTCTAAATCCTACACCACCAATAGCACCAAATATAAATGAATCCCAAAATTCATCTTCTTTAGCATATTTACTTCCAACTCTAGTAGCCAAATCACTACCATCATCTTCTTGTAATCCAGCTAATATTTTACCGTGTCTTTCTCCTTCTTGTGCTGATATATAGTTAACCTGCTCCTCAATACCTTCAGTCATTTCAATCAAACCTACTTTACTAGTATTAAGCATTCTTTGTCCTATATTACCATACCAAGTTTTAGCTCCCATACCTTCTGCTGTAGCAACCTTACCCATTGCTTTTGTGCCTCTAGTAAGTTTAGATAAAGGCTTAGTTAAAGCTCCTAGTTGTGCAATATCAAAAATAAGATTACTGTAGTCTGCAATATAAGTAAGTTTAGCAGCTTCATCTGCATATTTAGTAATGGCTTTTTCTGCAATAATATCTTGATATTTTTTCCTTACAGCATCTAATGCTTCACTATTATCTACCATTTCTCCAGTTTCAGGATTAGGTAATTGTAAAGGAATAGATTGAATTTCTTGCTGCATTTCCTGATGTAAAGTTTGTAACTCTTCATCAGATAAACTATTTCTTAATTTTTCTATATCAATTTTGCCTTGTTGATATCCAGACATTCCTTCTTGAAGAAACTTATTTCTCACATCATTTGCTTCCATAGCTCCTTCAATATGTCTCATTCCAAAAGCACCTACTCCAGTTGTTAACATTTTTCCTGCAGTAGTTCCTAGTTTTAATCCTTTGGCAATAGCACTACCTACTTTAGTAAATGCCCAACCTGGGAGTAAAAATGAAGCAGCACTCGCAGCACTAGTTAATCCTTGAAACCAATATCCACTATCTGTAAATCTATCCCCCGTTTGATATATAGGAGTAGTTTCTGCAGCCCAATCTGATATTCCTTTACCTAAATCATAGATAGGATTATCCATAGACATATCTCCACCAATCATATCAGGTATAGCAAGTAAAGTACCCATACCTTGAATAGTTTGTCCTAATACTGAACCTACTACAGCTTGAGTAGTTGCAGCACCAAGTTGTTCATACCAAGGCTGCCCTTCAGCTCTTTCCCATTCAATATCTTTAAATAAAGGGTTAGCCGCAGATTCTTTAAAATACCTTCTTCCAAAATCTTTTTCTTTAAACTGAGATTGTTTTGGAGTTGAAGCACCTGTATAAGTTGATTCAAATTCAAGTTCTTCAATTACAGGCGCATTCATTTTAGGTTGTTCCAATGGAACTGATGATTCAAATATAATTTCTTTAGGCATAGTTTATTATTCTGTGGGTAATCCATTAATAACATCAAACATTAATGCTTTAGGCATAAAAGTTGCTTCATCTGAATTTTTTGTAAAGCTCATTACTTTTTTCCCATCTTCTCTAATTCTAACTTTTATATATCCTTTTGAAGTTTTTAACTTTTGTGTAGATGGATCTACAGGAGAAGCTTCCGCTGTTATTTTATATTTTTGAATGTTGTTTTCTAGTATTGGTGTATCAGGCATAGTAGGTTTTAGCTTGCCATCTTCTGAAATAGATATTGCTGAGGCATTTAAAGTCTCTAATAATTCAGGTTCTCCTAAAAATTCTAAGTAACTTCTTTTTTTCTTATATCCAGTATCCCATACAGCCATACTAAAAGTACCATCTGGATTTCTAACATTCCAAATTAGTTCTTCTCCTCCTAAATTACCTACACCAGAAATACTAAAAGGTTTTCTACTTCCATTTTTATTTGTGTATTCTTTATTTATATCAGATGAGGTTTCTCCTTTTAAATCCCCATCTAAAAATCTAAATTGTCCTGGAACAGAATAATCTTCTTCTATGTTTTTCTTCCAATAATTATATTTAGTTGCTGTTTTTTCTTCCATATTCATTAGATTAGGTTGATATAAACTTACATTAAAATCTGCATCCAATCCAAAATCTTTTATAAATTTTTCAGCATTATTTTGCAATGTTTCTGAATATTTATTTGCAGCATCATTTCTTTCTTTCTTCAATTTATCAAATTTATCAAATTGACTTATACTATTAGAAGTTTCTTTTTTTGCCCAACTCGCAGCAGAAGCTTTGGCAAAAGGATTATCACTAGTAGACATTATAGACTGTCCTGATTCTGATTTAGCCTCATTTTGTTTTGCTGTTTTTAAAGCTGAATAAGAAGAATATCCAACTTCTTTTGCTAAATCATCATCTGTTTTACTTCCAATATCCCATAATGTCTTTAATTCAGGTACATTATTCCTAATAGTTTTTTCTATAAAATTAGTTCTATACTGCTCATATGTAGCTCTGCCCTCGGTTAAATCTTGTACAGTAATACTTTCTCCTACTAAAGGAGAATTAGCTTGCTTACTTATAATTCTGTTTCTAGCATTAGGGCTATTATCATAAAAAGTATCCGTTGTATAAGCATCTTGGTTTGCTCCTAATCTACTTTCAAAGACTAGAGCATTAGAACCAGGTGTAGGAGAAGGTTCAACAGGATTAGGATTATATCCAGGTATACCTGTTTGTCCTTTTTCTGTTGATAATACAGTTTGTGCTTTGACTAAATCTTTTAAATAATCTTTAGCGAGTTCTCTATCCCCATTAAATTCTTCCTGTGCAAATGTAGAATTAGCCATAAAAGAGTCTACTAATTCAGGAGTATTATCTATATAAGCATCTACATCAGCATCCGACATTCCTCTAGTTTTTATAGATTCTGCCAGCCCCCCAAAAATACCTTCCATTTGTTTTAGATCTCCTTCTTTAATCATGCTCATTATTGGAGAACTTATATTCTTTTGTACCCATTCGTCATGTTTACCTCTTCCTCTTAAAGCTCTAAATTCAGGCATTGCAAACTTTCCTTCTAAGAAATCTGATTCTGGTAATTTATAGTAATCTTCAAAAGATAAGGTTCTTTCTACATAGTTTCCATTTTCATCTCTTACAATATCTCTAGGGGCATTACCACTATTTAATGCAGCTTGGTATTCTTTTTTAGCCTGTTGTTCTAATTCATAAGCTTGTTGTGCTTGCATAACAGGTTTTCTAGCAGAAGCTAATCTCTGAATTATCTCATTAGCAGCATTGCCATATTGTCCATCATACTTATCTTTTATAGTTTCTTTTAATTCTCCTAGTCTTCCTTCAACTATTTCATCTAATGCAGGGGCATTCCTATCTGAAACTTTAGCATTACTATATTCATCTAAATATCTAGCAATAGCACTTTGAGAAGTATCATATCTTTGCTGTGCACCTTCTAATATTTTAGAATAATCTTCATAAGCATTTGGATCACGCATACTAATATAAGGTACACTAGAAACTTGTGTTTGTTGTTGCATATTTGGATATCTAGGATACCCATAAGGTCTTCTTGCCATAATTATATTTATTAATCTAATATATTACCTGTATTAACTTCCTTCTTAACCAGCCTTCTTCTACCTGTTCGAGGATCTCTTTCCCATGCTAACTGTACATTGGGTTGAGACATTTGTAATTTAGCAGCATCTCCCCTAGACTGTAAGTAATCTTGCATTCCTAACATTGGAGCAGTCATAGCATTTGTTATATATTGATTCTTTAAGTTTCTTGATTGTGCCCCTATTTGTGAATTATACATTTGTTCCTGCATATCCATTTCAGCATTCATCTGATTAGCCTGTTGTCTATTTTGCATATTAGTTAATGCCTCTGTAGTACCTAGTTGAACTAATCCTTCATTTAAGTTTCTCTGAACTCCTATATTACCAGCGGTAGTACCTGCCATTAGTTGAGCCTGTGAAGCACCTGAGTTTGTTAATCCTCTTTTATTCATAGTTCTTGCTAAAGCAGCCTGTTCTCTTAATCTTTGTCTATCCTGTTCTAAACTAATCCTTTCAGCAACTTGTGGCGCAAAATTAAGTTTTGCTGGAGCATCTTTATCTACTCTTGAAGCTTGATAAAGATTACTTCCCATACTAACTAAAGAAGGTATTGCTGCTGCCCAAGGAGACATTCCTTCATAAGGTGTAGTTTCTGAAGAAGATGCTGGAATAGGAGCATTGAAATCTTTTGGTGTGTAATTAAAATCAGGTAGAACTGGTTTCTGCATGTAAGAACTTCTTAACTGTCCAGTGTTTAATCCTTCTAGTTGATTTCCCGCATTAAATAAATATTGTGAATAATTAGTTCCATCATACTTAGGTAATCCTCCACCTCTACTCATCATAGGTTGTTCAGATTCATTTAAACCCATTTTATCTCTAAGTTCTTCTTGTTTAGCTTTTAATTTCTCCATTTCCATATCATATCCTTTTGAAGAAATACTATCTCTTATCTTACCATCTTTCATTCTAAGCTTGTACTTCTTTTGAAGTTTTCTTGCTTCATCAGCAAAACCTAAGTCTTCTGAAAGTATGTAGTCATTAAATCCAACTTCTTTTTTTGAAACTAATGCTACAGGATTAATAGGATTAATATTGCCATTAGCATCTACAGGATCTCCCCCATCAGGCCCACTGTGAAACTGTCCAGTATAATTTCTAGTTACAGATCCACCTTTAGCTTTTTTTATGAGGTGTTTATACTTTGGATTTCTACCTATTACTTCAGAATTCTCTTCTATAAACTTACTGTAGTCTCTATCAGAAACAGTCTTACTATCATAATAAGCTTTTCCTGAATCATCAATTCTACGTATATCAAATGTATGGTATCTACCTGCAGGACTTTCCATTGTTGCAAATTCTTGATTAGTAATTTTATATTCCTGTAAAGTATCTAATTTTTTAGGATCTGGTTTAGGAATTTCATATGGAGGATTATTAGGTCTTTGATGAAATCCAAAAATTTGTGGGCTTGAAGTTGTACTATAAGTAAATTCTGGAACTCCTCCATTAGCCATTCTCTTTAGTCTACCACCTTGTTTCATAGTAGGCACAAATGATACAAGGGCATCTCCTACAGCAGTTTTATTTTTTTGATTCATTAAAGCTTGTTGATTAGCAGCATTTTTTTCTGCTTCTTCTTGCTCTTTATTTTGTATTGCTGTATTAGCAAAACCTCCTGCTGAAGAAGCTAACATCCCTGCCCCGGCTACTTGTCCACCAGGCACAAACATCATTGCAGTACCTGCAGCTCCTTGTATTAAATTACCAGCATTGTCTTTAAGCCAACTTCCAAAACCTAGTTGTTCTAAATCATCATAGGTAATATAATCTTTTCTTTTAGGAGTTCTATATCTTTTTGTTTTCATAAGTTGCTATATTTCAGTAAAATTAAAACATATATTTGAGAAATCCAAATTTTATCTAATAAAAGTTGGAATAAAATTAGTACTAATTCCATTAACTACAAACTTAACATCATCTCCATCTCTAAATCCAATTGTTGTAGGGCTAAAGGTCAACTCTAACTTTAGGTAGTTATCGTGCAATCTATCATTAGAATCTCCTCTAAGGTTATTATATCTCCAAGTACCAAATCTCCTTTTAGCATTAGCATGTAAAGATGTTTGAGTGCAAGTTTGATATAAAGTCTTAGCAACTAATCCATTAAAAGTATAAGAATGACTAGCATTAACATCATCTACATAAGTATATGTGTTTAAATCAATACTATCAAATCTATTCTTCATACCATTAGCAGGATTAACAACAAATTTTATTTCACTGGAATCTATAGTAGGCTGAGTTAGCTCAGTATTATAATAGTTTGAACTAGAATCATATGCCCCATAATTACCTTGATCTAATATAAGCATATTGCTATTAGTATAAATTCCTCTTGTAACACTATCTACACAATGAGTTAATCCATTTATAGTAAAGCCAAATTCAAAAGTTGTATCTAATGTAGAAGTAAAGTATCCTAGGTATTCATTAAATATTATTGTATCATCATCTATATTAATCCATAGTTCAGAATATTTAGGATTATACAACATTACTGCAGTAGAAAAATCTTTGTTAGCTGTATAAGACATTATCTTTTTAGTATCTGAAATAAACTGTACTCCTTGTGCAAGTACAGCTATTTTCTTATTGATACCATCAACATAATAAATTCCATTATTAGTTCCCACTATAGAATCATGGAATGCAGTACCTGAAGTGTTACTCAAATAATCATACCTACTTAAAACATCTCCAGTACCTATAGCAACACTTGATCCACTAGTTGTACTTACTTGTTCTCTTTCTTCTATAGGAAGTACTGAAATACCTTTAGGTTGGAAACATAGCAAAGTATTATTATGCGTGTAAAGTCTAGTTATTTCCCCATATGAACTATCAACATCTAAGAAATTAAAAGCTTTAACTGTTCCCCAATTATCCGAAACAGCTCCATCAATTTTTTTATCACTTCTATAAATACGGTTAGGAAATACATTAGTTTCTGAAAAATAATTAGGTTTTGCTATATAAGTTGTAGCATAGTTCAATGCAGAGAACACAGGGTTATAAGTATACATATTAAAATCCTGTTCAAAATATTTTCTGTCAGCATCTCCAGCAGGGTCATCTGCTAATAAATAACTTCCTGCAGTTTCCCACATAGCTAAATAGTCATATTCTGCTTGTGCTAGGTTTGCTGTAGCTTGTGTAAATAAGTTGTAGTAAAGAATAGTAGGACTAACTGTGTAGGTTAAGTTTATTTTACTCTCAACTAAACATCTAACTATTTGAGCATACTTATTACTATTATATTTATCTACTGTGTCTTCTTCATCTTTAGAACCTACATAATCATACCAGCCTACTCTTAAGTAGTCATACCAAGTAATGAAAGTATCTCCTCCCCAAGTATCTACATAAGAAGTTGTTGAATCTTGTATGGAAGTACATGGTATATATTCTGTAGCTTGAATAGCTCCATAAGTAAATCCTCCATAAGGTTTAATATGATTTCTTCTTAATGCATATGCTGGATAATTTAGATAGTCATTATCATCATTTTTAGTTAAATTAGTTACAAGGTTTAAGAGAAGAGTAGTTCCTTTAACTCCCCTGTTACCTTTAGCATACACTCCATCTATATTATATTGGTCAAGTTCATCATTATTATTACTCTCAGAATTTAATTTTATGGAACCAAACCTTCCTCCCATAATAACACTGTAATCATCATCATGTACACCACTGTACTTAAAACAGTCTATAGTTTTTATCTTTGTTACTATAGGAGTTTCTCCTGAATCATATGCTTGGGTTAAATATGTTAAAGATACATTATCATTATCATATGGAGTGCTTAGTCCTGTTCTTAACCAATCAGAAGTATTTGTTCCTTCATAACTATCAATCCTATTATAATTAGTAGATGCGATATTGTTGTAAGTAGTTTCTGGAGAAATATATTCCACAATATCTCGTTGAGGAGCACCAGTTAATGCTGATGAGTATAATTTAGGTCTAGAATAAAGATTTGAATCTTTAGTTGAGCTATAGCTATTATAGGTACCTCCAAAATAATACCCTATATTTGAATCACCTATTTGTAAATGTCCTATATATCCAGTATCAACAACTGTTTGATCTCCAGTATTTCTTGTTGCTCTAACTATTTGATAACCTGTAACACCTGTAGGTAAATTACTAACAGTGAATTTAATCCCTAAAATATTAATATACCCTGTACCTGAGTTATAAATAGGTTTTTCTTCAACACTTGGAAATCTTATATCTCCAATCCATTTAACAAATGTTCCTTCTCCATAGGTATTAAATAGCCTTATTCCAAATCTATATATTTCATCTCTTTGATATCCTATACTAATATAATCTGTAGGATTAAGATAAGGTTGATTACTATTTGCAGGATCTCCACCAGTTATTGTGTCTGTTATGAATTCATATGCTATGTTTAAACCTTCTCCTCCTAAAGTCTCACCATCAGATTGATATTTACAATCTTCTGCAGTTACTCTAGGAGTAGTGCTAGATGAAGTATTTCCAGTATAACTGTCATAATCTAGTACATTATATTTATTAGCACAATCGGCATCTTCATCTACATCATAATCTGAAACATCTGTTTCTGCATCAACACTGAAATCAGAAGCATCCCAAATAAGAGCTTCACCATCTGAATTAAATCTATATGCTCTAGCATCATAATCTACATCATAAGCACTTTCAGTTACATTACCAAAGAATAAATAATTATTTTTAGTCTCTATAGTTTGAGGAATAAGGTACATATTCATTGCTGTAAATTCTTCATAAGCAAGAGTACCTAAATTTAATGTCCCCATATCTTCTACATATACTTCTGAAACATTAAGTCCTTCATATATTATAGTAACTTCAGGTATTGAAGTTTGGGAAGTGTAGTATAAAGATACTACTCTTATATTAGAAAATTCTTCTTGGTGTGTACTAAGATTAGTATTTTGAGTTATCTTAATTTGTAACCCTTTTGACGTAGTAACTCCAGACTCTTCTCCTCTAAAAGTCCATCCTTTTTTATTACTAGTAGCATCAACAAAATCTTCAGATACCACTGGTATTGCTTGGCTTAATGAAGAATAAGAAGTTTGACCAGCATATTCATCAAATAGACAATATGCATATCTATATACTCCAGATTTTAAACTTCCTCCTGTTACAGATTCTAATTCAGGAGTTGAAAGTAAGCATCTTCTCACTAATGCAAATTCCCCTACAGCCATGCCATCTAATGTAGTATCATCTTCATCAATATTAATAACTCTTACAGGATTGTCTCCATCAGCCCAATATACTTTTCTAAGATTAGTTCTTTCATGTTTTGGTATTGCTATAACTCTATCACCAAAAGCAAATGCTTTATTTACAATTCTATAAGTTGTTGTTGCTGTTAAATCTATAATAGTTCCTGTATTTAAACTTGCAATTGGTATAACATGTATTTCCCCATTACCAACAAATAGAATTAAATTTTCATCTATTTCACATGCCCCTTTAATTTTAACAGTACCTACCTTATTTGGATAGGTAGTAAAAGTAAGTTCTAACCCTTTACCATTAGTAAGAGTAAGTGAAGACAGTTCTTCATCTACTATAAGTCTAAAATTATTAGCGCTGTAGTAGTTATCATTGGAATAGTTTACTGGATTAGTATCAGTATCTAGTCCTTTAAGGAATGTGTTATAGATTTCAGTTACCATATGTTAGATTCTTTTAAGTCCTTCTCCAGTATTCAAGTTCCTAAATCCTGTACTCCATTGATTAGGTTTAGGTCTTAGCCTCATTTGACTATTTTTAATACTTTCCATAGTATCTTCATCAGGCATTTTTATTCTATTTTGTGCAGAGCCTACAGCCCACTCAAGTTCATCTTTAATATATCCCCACTTTCTTTCACTCAATTTATCTTGTAGCATTAATCTAAATGCTATTTTCTCTGCTATAAAAAGAGTAACCATTCTAACTACTTTAGGGTCATCTGGAATTTTAGGAGTATTGTCTTCCCACATAGGAAATGCTCTATAAGCAACTTCTATAGTAACATCTGTTAATCCTGTAAAAATATAATATCCATTTATTTGATAAGTATATTTGGTGTCAATGTCTACATCTATTCTAGGAATAAACTCAAGAAATATTGTACTATCTTCAAGTTCATCTACAATATTATCTCCTACTTTAGTAGTTTCAATATTAATACTTTGTCCTTGAACAATAGCTTGACCTAATGAATTTGTAGTTTCTAGATTAGAACTATAATATCTATCAGTTGTAGGAATTAATGGCATCTTAGATGACTTCTCTCTGCAACCTATGAATTCATACATATCTACTGGAAGTAAAGCTCTATTATCTTCTATTTTTAATTCTTCAATAGAATTAACTAATATTTCAGGTCTTCCAAAGTAGCCTATACAATCCCATACCCATTCCTTTGCTTCGTCTATATAAACTTCTTCAAGAGCATAGTCTCTTCTAACTCTTTCAAGAATTTCATTAATGTGTGTGTATTTTCCATTAAACATAATTAATAGGTTTTATACCTTACTTTTTACGTAAGTAAACTTTTCGTAATAATGTAAAGCTTTGGTTTTTTTAATAAATTGTGCTACTTTAACTGACCATTTTCTAACTGGTTTAAAAGAGTAATGGCTATGACATTTAAAATTACATGAAGTCTTATCCCACATAATTTTTACATATTTTCCTGAACTATGATCATTAGTATAATAAACAATAGGTTTATCTTTTATAAGTTTAATTTCATCTGAGCTTTTGTTTGGATACATAGTTTCCCACAGTTTCTTTGATTCTCCCCAATTAGGAAGAGTTCTTAAATTACCATCTTTTCTAACTCTGATAACATCTCCAATTATATTAACTCCGATGGAACCAAATCTATTAGGCATATGAAATTCTAAATTATTATAAACAACTAGTTGCATTCTAAGATCTATAAAATCATCCCACACCTTTACAAACTTTGCATAATCTACAGCTCTATCTTTATACTTATTCTTATAATACTCATAGAAGTCTTTAGTTCTATAATCAGCAATTAATTTTCTATTTCCTCTTTTAAAATGCATTATTTTTGTGCTATATTAGTTAAATCATCTGTAGCATTATTTTCAGAATCTTCTAAAGGTGTAAGTACAAATCTAAAGTTATCTTTAACAATTATATCCATAATATCTCTTACTACACTTTCTGATACAGGATATTCAGTATCCCAATCATAATCATCTACATCGTTAGTACCTATAGTGCCCCAAGCATCCATAGGATTAACAAAAACTCCCTTAACATTAACATACTTTAATCCTAAATGTATTCCAGATTTAGAAATGAAGCATAGTTTATTTGTATCAAGATATGCATAAATATCATCATGGTTAAATTTCCCATTACCACTAACTAATGCTCTCTCCATACTAACTAAATTAATTTTAGGTTGTAATCTATCAGCACTAGATATTCTAGTAAATGTTCCTATACAACCTTTTCTATCAATGGTACTTGGAATATCTTTAACAGTTCTTAATATACTTCTATTTACATCAATGCTACTATAGCTAGAAGCATCAACTCTTTCAAGTTCTAAGTATCCTAAATCTTGTACATTGTGCTCATCAATAGACCTCATGTTTTCATCAAATCTCTGTTTAAGAATTTTAGCTCTAGTTTGTTGAATCCAAGCTGCAACTAATCTGACATCCAAAGAGTCAGTTACTTTATAAGTTGCCCTGTATAAATCAATTAATTCATATACTAATTGATTAAGAGTTTTTACTGCCATAATCTTTTTATCTCATTTACGTTAACAAGAATTCCTCCATGTACACTATTATCAAGAATATTGTACCTAAGAAATAAATCATACCTGTTACTATTGTTATACTTACTTATTACACTAAAGTTATTTTTTCCTAACTCTGTACCAACATAAAAATTATATTTTTTTACTACAGTGTTAGTAATAGTTTTTTCTGGTATTTTAAGTAGATAAGAATAATTTAAACTATCTATCTTATTCATAAATATCTGTTGATTTACTACAGCATATCCTAAAGTATCAAAAGATAAAGTATCACTGTATGAATTCCTACTATAATAACTGTACCACAATTTTCTATATCTTGCTATTAACTCTGCAGTATCTGCAGGAATTTCTATAGTGTCTTCTGGTAGTATTACTCCTTTTATAGTAGGTATTGCATCTAAATATACATTCTTAGTAATTATTCTAGTTCTATACTCTACTGTAGTAGTAACAACTTCCTGGGGAAAAAAATAAGTTATTAAGTAACCTATAATTACAGCAGCAAGAATTACCAATAGTAAAAACACTATATTACTTTTCATTATAAACTTCCTCCTTTAATATAAAGTTTTTCAATATTCCATATAGCTCTATAATGTGCTCTAGCAATTTCCATGTTCCAATTAAAAAGTAACATCTTCTTACACTCTTCTTCATTTGTATAAAATCCATTCTCTGTAAGTATCGCAGGCATGGTTGTATGCATTAGAATATAAAACTTTTCTTCTTTATCATTATCCCCATCTTGAATATCTTTACGCATTTTCCAACCTACATTTTTTAATTCTGTGTAGAAAATATCTGCTATAGGATCAGCCATTGTTTGCCCAACACTAGTAAACACTTCTATACCTTTAACTGTAGGTTTTGTAAAAGCATTTCCATGTATAGATACTAAATAGATTAAGTCATAGTTTTCTTTATAAGTTGAGTATATGTTATTAGCTCTTTTTACTCTTTCCTTTAAACTAATATCCTCATTTTCTGGAACAAGTATAACATATGATACTCCAAGTACTTTTAGGTAATCACTTATATACTTTACAAGTACTCTATTATAAGCCCATTCAAATAATTGGCTGCCATCATCCCATACAGGACTTCTCTTTCCTGGAGTATCTTTACCATGCCCATTATCTAAGATAACTAAAGTTTTACTATTAACCAGATGTTTGTTCATAATATTTTGAATCTAAAGTTAATCTACTTATCATTTTAAAAATAACAACAAGAGTATCTAAACCTATTAATACCCAAGTTTTAACATTATCAGGTATAGGCATTTTAAGAATAACACTATTATATAGGGGGAGAGTATATACCAAAGTATTTGCAATAAGGTTCCAGTTCCTATCTGTCTTTTTCTCCCAATTCTGGACACTAAACTTTTTCATAATAAAAATTTTTGGTTTATGCAAATATATAACAATTTATTTTATTATACAAATTTAGTTAACATTCCATAATAAGTGTTGTATTATCACTTACACATCCTGTACAAGGCTCACCTGTAGGATTATCTTCGCAGTATTGTAAACATACTTCCCAAAGCATTGCTGCACAATCTGAACTATAACTTCCAGAAGAAACTCCTGCTTGTCTTACATTAATTACTTGTGAGATTCCAGAACCAGTTATTGTAAGTTCCCCACTCCTAAATCCATCGGTTGTATACGCCTCACTAGTAGTAACAGTTACTGTTGTTGTACCAGCACTACCTGTAGTAGGAGAAATACTAAACCAACCTGTAGACTCACTAGATGTCCACGCTACATTAGATTCTACATCAAAGGTAGCAGTGCTACCATTGGTAGATCCTACTATAACTTCTGAAGGAACATTTATATAACTAGAACTTATTGTACTTGAAGATACTGCATATTCCATAACAACATCTGCTGTACTACTTCCAGGAAGTCTAGTAACTTTAACTATGTAAATAGTATCTGCTGATAAAGAGGTTAGTTGTGATGGTACCCATCTACCAGCAGGTATTTCATTACTACCAACATAGAAATCAACATCTGTGTGGGCATCTGCACTAGATATTATTAAAGTGCTCTCCCAAGCTCTGTTAGTCAAAGAACTTACTACTGGCTGTATGTTTATATCTACAGGTGCCCCTGAATTATCTATCATTATTCTATAAATAGTATCCTGATACACATTAACTGTAGTAGTGGCTAAAGTATTTGTTACTTCTTGAAAAGAGTATCTTCTACTAACGTCTTCCCAAACAGGAGTTGCCCCTGATCCTCTAGTATGTAAACTTTTTCCACCACACCCAACAGCTAAATTTTGCCAACTTCCAGGACTTCTTAACCCATTATAAACTAATAATTGGCCTGTACTAGGAGACATAGAGCTGTAAACATCTGTTAAATCTTTTATAGTTAAAGCATCTACATATGCCTTTATGCTTTGCTGGGTAGCAAGAGCCGTATCACTATCCGATGCTAATGTGTTTTCATCTAGTATTCTATCTATATTAGTAACTCCTGCCGTACTAAATCCCAATGTTGAATCTAAAGTGAGTGCTCCTGTAAATCTTCCTGTTCCGTTTACATCTAGTTTATAAGAGGGGGTGGTATCATTTATACCAACATTACCACTATCATCTATCCTAATTCTTTCACTCGTACCTGTATAAATTGCTAATTCATTATTTGTTCCAGCACTTTGAATATATCCAATTCCAGCACCTGTTGTTCCAACATATACATAATCATTCGAGCCAAATTTAGCACTACCTGCAACTTCTAATTTGTAAGATAGAGATGGAGATGCTATACCAATACCAACAGTACCATCAAATATTGCTGCATAATTATTTGTAGCACCTGTTGGTGTTGTTACATATAATCCATAAGCGTTAGTAGTTGCATATGTCCCGCTTGTTGATGTACTTACCTTTAATCCAATTACTGACGTTATGTTCGCAAAATCTTCATTTGCCTGTGTTACTATATCAGTCCCTACTACAGTTAAATTATTGGTATTAGGTTTAAGTAAACTTGTTAATGTATGATATGAATAATTTGAATTAGATGTATAAAGTGATCCTCCCAATTTCGCATAAGATGAACTTCTTAAATTCCCCGTAATATCTACTGTATATGATGGAGTTATCCCAATCCCTAACCTATTATTAGCATTATCCCAAAATAGATTGGCATTATCCTGTGAGTATACTCCACTTGCTCCTGCAAATATTACTGACCCTGCTGTGAATGCTGTGCTTGTTCCTGTACCTCCATCTTCTACAGGAATAGGAACTGCTTGTGCACTTAATAAACCTGCTGTTCCTTTTATATATCCTGCTAATGTTCCTACTGTTAAAGATGTTGAGAAGTACCCTGCTCCTGTTGTTTCAAAGGCATAACTTCCACTTGGTAATCCTTTTATTCCTACATTTCCAGAACTATCAACTATAACTCCACCTGAAGATGCTGGATAACTTCCATATTGATAATAATCTGAACCTCCATATTCAACATACCCTGCTATAAGTACATCATGTGTACTATCTACCAACCCATGTTCATCGTCTAAAAACTCATGTGATATTTGTAACTCTACATCACCTTCAGATATTATCTTTTCAGTAAATTTTGCATTATTACTGCTATCAAAATGAAGTCCTTCAGAATCACCATCATAACTTATATAGTTAGCACCTGTCTGAATATTATCTCCTAATATTATCTTATCTGCAAATGTTATTCCCGCATCTGTTGTAAACTCTGCTATGTCATCTATATGCAGTGTATCTCCTGTTCTTCCTGCTAGTAAAGGATATTGTAAATGGTCATCATTCGCTAATCCTGTTAAATTACTATGAGAACTAGGACTAGCTCCTTGTGCCAATTCAGTAACTATCCAATTTATATAATCATTTCCTGTATCTGTAGTCACAGTTTCAGCTTTAACTGCGTTACTTTTACCGTCACCTGTCTGATATATTACAGTAGCTAATGGAACCATTTCTGCAAAAGGTAATGAAAATAACAAATTTGAAATTTCCTGATTAGCTCCTTGTCTTGCAGCATTTGTAGTATTATACTCATTTTGTCCCATTATAATAATAATTCGTTCATTAGGATCATTACTATTTACAGCAAAAACATGGCATAATACGAAATCATTATTATCTACTTCCGTCCTTTGCCATACAGAACCAGTCCATTCATTATAAGAAAGTCTTGTTGTATTAGTACCATCTATAGTATCAACAGGAAATCCAGTTCTGTATCTTTTTCTTAAATTAGCTCCAGCACCTTCTAAATAATAAATTGGATAGTTCCATGTAGTCCATGCACTTGCAGAATCGTTACCAGAGAAGAATGATTTTAAATCCTCATCTGTTATTAATCCTTGACCAATACTAAATTGAGCATGAGCATCTAAATCACCTGATTGACCTGTATCAATATTGTCAAGAGCTAATCCTGAAAGATATTGAGCACCTCTTGTAAAGTGTAAATAAGCATGTGTTTCTGGAGACATAGATATACCATGTCTTTCATCACCAAAAAATACTTGTTCTTGATCTGTTTCATTCCAGTATATAAAAGCTACTAAACAACCTGTTCTTATTATAATATCTATTTCAGTATTTCCTGGATTAAATTCTGATGTTAATGTATCACCATCATAGTATATTAAATGTAATCCTTCGTTATCATCTATTTGTACAGAATCTGAAGAAGTCTTTTCATATTTAAGCCCTTCATCATAATAATGAAATGGGTATGAACTAGCAGATATAGTAAGTGTTCTTGTACCATTATCAAAAGATAATGTTGTATTAGTACGTTGTGATGGAGGGAATCCATTAGTATCTGTTACTTCTACAGTTAAAGCAGAAGATTTTGGATCTACTGTAATAGAACCATCAGTAGCATCTATTACTTTTACAGCACCTATTGGTATAATATATGAACCATCATCAGGTATATCATTAGTAAAAGTACCAGGAGTAGTTGCAGATAAATAAAGGATTCCTGTAAGCCCTGAAGTATCCAACCCTCCAACAGAGCCTACTCTTGTTACATACCCACTTTCTTCTACTCCTAGTTCTTGAGTAACTACTGCCACCATTCTTGATTTCTCAAATAGATGAGCATCTGCTAAGTCTATTGTATGTCGAGTTATCCCATCGGGGCATAGGAATGAGCCTGTAGGATAAACAACTGCTCCATTTGGAATTGTGTCTTCTGTATTATTGTAAACAGGAATTAATACTTCCTGACCCATATTGACAGTTACATCCTCTTTTTCATTATAATAAGAAAGGGCATTTTTACTTTTATCATAAAATAATACTCCTTCTTTATAATCTGGATTATCTTCATCTATAGGAAACTCAATGGCTCTATTAACTATTACATCTCCTGTATTTAACTGGTAAATATTTTCATCTTCATCTAGTTCCCAAAAATCATGCGCCCAGATAATTCCTTTTTCTATGGGTTGGATAATATCAGCAGCAGAACTATCTAACTTTCTAAGTTGTGCTTGAGTAAGAATAATTGCGCCATTTTTAGGTCTATAAATATAACCTACTCTACCTACATAAGGTCCAGCATTACCATAGTTTTCTGCCAATTCCCTTTCATTAACATCATAAACTTTATACTGAAATGGGGCAGTAGCACTTATTATCTCAGTAACTTCAAATACATAACCAGCAAAATCTATTAAATAATCTCCAATAGCACAAGTTTCTACTCCTGGGTCATTATAATCAATAGGTTCTACTGTAACAATATAGTAGAATGACGTAGTTGGTGGTTTACTCCAAGCTACAGGATTATAATACTCTGAACTAGTAACACGTACAGTCCATGCTACTTCTGGTAAATAGTCACTCATAATTTAAAATATAAGTTGTATATCTAATTTCTTGCCTGAAAATGCAGTAGAACAGTTTATATCTGTCAAAGTAAGAGCATTATACCCAGTACCATATGTATTAGTACAGGTTGTATATCCTATAGTCCCTTCAAGTTTAATAGTATCATCAGTATCCCCCTCAGAAACCCATATAGAAATAGACTTTAATTTTTTACCAAGACTATGCGTTATAAGTAAATCATTACCACTAGGATTAGTTACTGTCCATCCAGAAGGAACAACTACTCCTCCTGCCACATATAATCTTCCTCCTGCAGTAGTTGCTAAACTTGTACCAGGGGCTAAAGTAACTGTATATATAGTTCCCGCAATGGAAACTATCTTTTCTGCTGACCAAAGATTAGAATCTGTTGTAGATGAATCATCAAGGGGGGTATGCTCATCCGCTTCATAATTAAGTAGAGCATCGTGGTCTAATACAGAAGGATCCCAGTATAATACTCCTCCAGTAAATTCTAAAAAAGTTGTAAGTGTGGAACTTACACTAACACTAAAGCTATCTAGTTTAGCAGTAAATATATCAAAATTCTCTTTAGTTAAGTAACCATCTCTAGCAGTAGTAGCAGATTGAGTTGCTATAGTATGTTGTGCTTGAGTTAGGTGATAATATTGTCCACTAGTTCCTCCTTGTTTACCTGTTGTATCAGCATGGACAATAGTTATTGCACTTATAGCATCTGATACATCAGTATCTGTAGCATAATCTGTTAAAGCTGCAGATATAGCATCATCTACGTATTTTTTATGTGGAATTTGGAAATTAGTAGTAATAGATTTTTCATCGTTGTAAGAAATAGTACCACTAAATACTCCTCCACTTGCTTTAGATACATAATCTGTAAGAGTAGCAGGAATTTGTTCTCCTACATAAGATATAATTTTACTGGCTGACCATACATAAGCTGTAGTAGTTTTAGTATCATCTTTAGGTATATGCTCTTCAGGTAAAAAATTACTTAAGGAGTCATGGTCTATTTCACTATCATTAGTACTAATAGTACTACCTGTAACAGATATTCCTGTACCAGCTGTAACACTAGAGAGTTTGTTATTAAAGGTGTTCCAATCTGTAGTACTCAATATTCCTGATACAGCAGCTGTAGCAAATCTTGAGGCATTAGCATACCAAGTAGCATTTAAGTGATAATATTGGTCAGTTTGCCCTCCTTGATGATCTGTTAAATCATTGTGTTTTTTTACAGCCAAATCTGCTAAATCTGCTGATTCAAACAGGGTAGTGAATAAAGTTGTAAATGCCCCAGAAGATACGGCAGTAGCTATGGCATTTTCAACCCAAGATTTATAAGTAAAGTTATAATCTCCTGATAAAGTTTTAGCATTATTATAACTAACTAATCCACTAAAAGTACCTCCTGTTGAAGCTGATACATAATCAGTAATAGTAGTTCCTCCTCCTGTTGCTGGTACTACAAAACTAGGAGAACCATCACTAGCCCCTATAGAATCAGGGTCTATTGATAATGGACTATCAGTTGTGTAAGTACTTCCAGTACTAAAGTCTGGCGAGTAATCTTTATCTAGAGCCATAGTATAGTTTATATGTATCCAGTAATTTATCTGCTTCTGCTATAATAATGAGTATATCATCCTCATCAATTTCTGCATCTTCTAATTCATCAGAAGGTATATCAGCATAGTAATCTAATATCTGTAGGAATATATCCACAGCCTCAAGAAGTTCTCTAAGTCTGTTTACTGTAGTAAAACTTCCTATTCTTACTTTATTAATATAAACACCATTTACAATTAAGTAATTGTATTTCAATGTAGATATTACTGTTGCTAATTCTTCTGCTGTCATTATTCAAGTAGGTCTTGTAATAGTTCTAAATTCTCTGAAAAAGCTGTAGGGCTTCCAATTTCTGCTGCATAGCCCATGTTATTTAGTAGCCTCATTTGCTCTAATATAGCACTTTTCTCTTTAGTATCTAAGTAAAGTCTATAATTTAAAGCATTAGCAAATACTTCTCCTGCTGCTATTTCCATGAAAGCTTTTACTAATTCTTCAGCATCTAAATCGTTAGTAGTAACATTAAAAGTAAATACTCCATCAACCCATGTAGTATTATCATATCCTACATCACTAGGTTCTAAGGAAAGTCCTGTAGCCAAATCTTCAATTTGTGCTCCTGATAGACTTAGAGTTTGAGTTTCAGTATCATCCATACTATCAGATTGAACTGTAATTACATAGGTAGTAGTTATAGTTCTAGTATCTGTAATAGTTATAGTTGATCCATCTACTGCTTGACTTATTGTAAAGTTTGCCATAATATTAGAATAAAGCTATTAATTTTAAAAGAGGTTCTAGTCCAAATGCTGCTAATAAAACTATAACTAATGTTATCCAAGCAGTTAAGGCTAATGTTCCTTTAATGGGATTAGTAAATACAGCCCGTAAAAATCTAGTTTCTAAAGCATATCTTTTTAATTCACTTTTGTAAGTATTGATAGGGCAGTTCCTGTATTTTTCTTCAAGTATAGTTATTTTTCCTTTAACTACATCAATATTTTTCAGGGCTAACTCATGGTTTAACTCTGCTTTATTGATAGATTCTCTAAGAAGAGTTTTTATTTCAAGCAGTTCTTTTTCCACAGTATTAAATCTTAAATTAATGTTACTTTCTTGTAATTCTTCTACCTTCTTAGTAAGGTCTGCCTCTTTTCCTTCCATTGTTCTTTGTATAAAATGTTAATATTTATTTTATTAAAATAAAACTATATATAGTAATGATTGATATTATCTCCAACCATAATATTTTTCTTTTTATCTTTCTAGTTAACAAAGTAAAACTTGCTATAATGCCTAAAGCAATTAACCCATACCAAAACTTTTCATAAGCTATAACACCACATCCTCCTAATATTATAAATAAAGCACCTAGGTAATGAATAGGTTTCTGCCACTCATCAAATTTAGGAGCAAGTCCTACTACTATAAATCCAAATGTAGGAAATAATACTATAGGATTTTCTTTAACTAATCCTATAAATAAGAGTATTCCTACTGAAATACACCACACAGTAAACCAATTTCCTACTTCTTTATAACTTGCGCTAAAACTGTCCTGTAATCCAAAACAACTTACTACTATAATAGCATAAATTATTATCAAAAGTAAAGATGCTTCCGTCCACATAATCATTCCTCAATTATTGCTCCATGCTTTACTGCTAGCTCTGCATGAATAGGGTAAATAAATTCTAAGTACACCTGCTTTGGAAGTATATTCTCAACATCATAACCTTCAGTAAAACCTTCTTCAAAGGCTGCCTCTGTTATACCATTAGCATTACAATACTGCATTAACGCTATAACCTCAGGATGACTACTCTCTTGCCAATCCTTAAATACATCAATAGGTACTAATACTCTAACAGGTTTATCCTGTGCTTTCTTAGCAATTAGTTTAGCATATCCTTCTGTAAACTCTGTATGATTATGAAACAGGTGTAGCACACTCTGTTCTATCTGCATCTCGTAGTATGTTCTAACTAGAATATCATTACCTTCTTCATCCTGTTCATATATTTCCACAGGTTCAGGTTCAAAACTCGCATAGGTTACTGTACCCCTATCATCAGGATAGCCTAGTAACTGATTAATCTCAACTAGCTTGTCTAGGTAGGATTCTATTGTATTGAATATTGCTTTATTCATAGTTAGTCTTTTAGTAGTCTGATTGAAAAACCATATATTTTTTCGACATTATTCACTTCACAACTTGCTTGGTCATAAAAAACTCTGGAATAATATCCATTACTTGCATTATATTGTTCAGATGCCCAAATATATGCTCTTTGATTTAGTAATGAGTAATTCCCATTTAATAGCCTAACTCCCGCTCCTAATGCTGTAAATCCACTGGCATTATCTGCCCCTGTATTTGGAGTAGTCCAAAATGTAGTACCTGCTAACTTCATTTTGCCCCCTGCAACAGAATCTCCTCCTAATGATGTTGATAATGTTTCAACTTCCGTTTTTGAAGGTATATGATACCCAAACGTATTAGTAGGATTAGCAGTATTCCAAGCATCAATATCATCCTGTAATTGCTTTACAGCATACCAGTTATATAACTTACCATATATTGCACCAGTAGCAGGGTCATTATTATAGTAACACCATGCAGGAGTAGATAATCCCGCCCAAGTCGTTCCATCAGTTACATTAGGAATCAGCGTTCCATTCGCCCCACAAACTCCATTAAAGTCACTTGTTGTCCAGTACTGGCTACCGATTTGCACTGTTTCAAACTTGGCAAACTTAGTCCTAAGTAAAGCATGGTAAGAGCTAATAAGTGAGGTTAACGCATAGTGCATCACCTCGATATGGTGACACCTCCCAAAGAACTCACGGCTGGCTGTGCTGAATGCCTTTAAAAATCTATCAAAAGTTACACCCGTTGCTACCGTCAACGTTTCAAACAAGGCTCCTTCCATGTAGATTTTTAGACTACCGTCACCAGCTGCCACGAATGAAACGATTGTGTTCTGTCCTATAATATGATTAATTGGCAAACTTCCCGCAACTGAAGCCCCCGCATCATTAATGAAACGGAAACGGTTGGTTGAACTATCTCTTAAAGAAATTAGCCCTGCACTATCATTACCTTTTCCTATTAATCCAGCATCGGCATTGTTCGAGCCATCCCAGTTACCCACGAATGTAACCGTCCACGGGTCGCCATTACCAAAAACTAAATCGGTAAACTCCAAAAATCGCTCCGACCCTGCAACGTTTTTAAACGCATACTTTTCGGTTGGGGCTATGTCGCCACTTAGATAGGGTTGATTACCTTCAGTGCCTTGTGTCCAATCATTAGGTGTAGCATCTAGTGAGTATCCTTTACTTATCCTCTTTAACGTATCAGTTGGATTAGCAACTTTTATACCTGCTTCCGCAAACCATAGGAATTTGATGTAGTCTAAAAGATTATTGTCTTTAAACCATTGGTATATATCTAACACACTGCTTTCACTCCTAGTTGTACCACTATCAGTAGTAACTCTAGCAATATACAAAGCAGTTAATTTTTTTACAATATTTGCTAAAGCTCTTTTTATGTTTAATCCTAATCCAAGTCTTAACATGCTTTACATTTTATACAGTAATAATGCTCCTGCTGTTATTGTTAATGTTTGTATTCCCTCTAAAGGATAAAATTGTCCTTCAACTAAGCCTAAATCTGCTATAGTTTCAGTTGAATAAGTTTGATGTATATTATTGTTAAAAGTTATTGAAGTAAGAGTTACTCCGTCTGAACCTACTATAAATCCAAAATAGTTTCCATTAGGAGCTACTCCAGCACCTGCTCCATAATTAGAAGTAGATGTTAATAATACAGTACCTCTGTCCCCAAAGGATTTTCCTGTTATTGCATCTGAAGCATACTTGCTAACAGATTCTATATGTGTATGATTGTCTTTTGACATGTTTTTACTGTTTAACTAAGTATTAAAGAAAAGAAAATAAAAATAAAGGGAGAGGTTTAATCTCCCTTTATTGTAGAAATTAGGATACGTCAAACACAGTTTGCAAAGCATCCCCATCAAGATCAGTTGGAGTTGCTTTAGTAGCAATAACTAATCTGAAATTAGAATTAACAGTTTGCCCAATTGTTTCAAATTGAATAGAAGATGCTCTAACAGCTATTGTAATAACATCATATCCAGAATTCGTGTCAGTTTCTAAGGTGTACTTAGTAAGAGGTCTGGTTGACCTAATGCTATCACGAGTTAAGAACTGTGAATAGAATTCTTGATAAGCAACTGATTGCCATGTACCAGTACCATACTTAGGTTTCTGTGATTTGTACTCAGTAACATCCGTAAAGTCAGCTGAAACAACATCAAAAAGAACCAATTGATTAACCATACTATCATTAATAGGATCAAATGGTTGTGTAAGTCCTGAAAATTTAAGTCCCCAGTAACCAGTAGTTAGAGTAGCAGCCCCTATTGAACTAGTAGTAGTTGCTCCAGTACCTTCCCATAAATATCCAGTTTCTCCCTGAAAAGGAACATCTAATTCAAAAGTAGCAGAATCAGCTACGCTAGCAGCAACTTTATATAAAACAGGCTTAGTATCCCCACTAGCAGCAGTAACAGCCACAGTTGCAGGTGTACCATCAGCATCAGAAATTACCATTGGAGGTAATGCATATGTATCAGGCAAATAGGTAATAGTAACAGTAGCTGTAGAACTAGCAGCAGCAGTAGCTTGTGTTCCTGCATTAATAGCAGCAACAATAGCATCCTGGTTATCACTACCATCTCCAGCAGTACCTGCATCAGCAACTATATAAGAAGTTTCTCCTATAAAAATTACATGGTCGGCATCTGTAGCATCAAATGTAAAAGTTCTTGCACCACTAGAAGCAACATGTATAATATCCCCAGCGGTTAAAGTAACTTCACTAGCTGTCATAGCAGCACTAGCTTCAGAAGTTTTTACATAAGCTGATACTGAAGTAGAACCTTTAGTTAATTTATAAATTGTAGCATCATCAGTTAAAACAGCAACACTAGCAACATCAGCAACCCTTTCACACCTAATAACTGGATTAGGCTCTCTAAGAGTACTAAACTGGCGAATAAAACTTTCTTGAAGTCCTTTAGCTAAATCAGCTTGAGAAGTTGAAGTTGCACGGAAAGGTACAGTCTTAATCTCTGGAGCATTATTATAAGTATTCCTACTATGGTTAAGTATAATACTTAGAGTATAAGTATCACCAGCTACAAGAGTTCCAAATCCAGTAGTATTACTTGTACCATCATAGCCAAAGTAACTTACTTGCTGGGTATTAGCAGCAAAATCTTCACTCTCTTTTGTCTGAATATCTTCATAACTAAATATAGGAGAGAACTTATAAGTACCATCAGTATTTTTCTGCACTATACGTACAGGAGTAGATCCTGATATTGCATCCTCCTCATTTTTGTTATCTAATGCTTTTACTACAGCAATTGAGCCAGCAGCCATTCCTGTATATACAGCATCATCAGCAATTCCATTTGCAACATTTCCTACAAAGCAGTAAGTTGCATTTTTTTCATTAATCATTTTTTAAAAGTATTAAATTCAACAATAAAAATTATTATTCTAAAACAAATTTTTTGTAAACATTCACATGCTGTTCAAGAAGTTTATTATCCTTATCTTTTGCAATAAGTAAATCTTTTATTAAATTCTTCTCTCCTTCAGTTATGTCAATATCTACTTCTTTATTTCCTTTATGATTCCAAGTGTAATTATTACCATCAATCTTCAAATCAAAATCTTTTATTTCCTGTTCACTAACAGTTAGTTTATTTTTTAATTCTGAAATCATCTTAAAGGTAATAAAATTTCCTTCTTTATACTCAGTAAGTACACTTAAACTTACTATTCTTTCCAACACATTTAATTTCATTTTGCTCTTGTTTTTAGTTAATATTAAGCACCAGAATCAGTCAACATTATGTAGTAAGGTGTTCCTGCTACTCTAATTCTTAATGCATGAGTTGCAGCCGCAGCTGTATTTGCTTGAAATACTTTACCTGAAGCCACTGTTACACCTGTTATATCCATAATATAACCATTGGTATCAAAAGTAGCAGCACCATCTCCCCAAACATTTAAGTTAATAAATGATACAGGAACATCACTTGTAAATGTAGCAGGAACACTTAATTCCCCTTCAAATACAGTATAAGTGCCAGCACCTCCTGCAGGATTAGTTGAAGGTAAATCTAGTTCGCCACAAATTACACCAGCAAGTCCTGTTGCATATCCAGCAGTTGATAGATCTATCTGACCAACAACAGCATTAATCCAGTTACCATTTTTAACAGCAGAAGTCAATGAAAACTTAGCAACTTCTATCATGTTAGTTGTAGAAACTCCTGAAGAAGTCATAGCCACATTCATTGCCCTCAAAGAAGAAGCTGTGGTAACAGCAGTTGCTGTAGTAATAGTACATAGATTGGTTGCTGTTTGTGTTGTAGATGTTACAGCAAATCCAGTTCCTGCACCAGAAGTAGTTAAAGTAATTCCACCATCTTTTAATGCTACACTATCAATAGTTACTCCACCACCACTAGTAGTTTCTGCAATTGTATCCACAGTTATAGAAGAGAATGCTCCAGCAGTACTAGTACCATCTGTCATGGCATTAACCACATCTATAATTGGATTCACATCTTTGGCTCTAGCTACAATCTCATCAGAGTCATAATTAGTACCAAATTTTTTAATTTTACTTAACGTCATTTTTATTAATTGTTAGATTAAACATTCTGTTTGTTACTATTTAAAATATTATGGCTCTGTAAAAACATCTCTATAGCCATATCTATAATTTCGTATTGAAATATCTCAGGTACTTCCATTTCTTCATCATAATCATCTTCTATAGTATATTTAGTTGGTACTTTTATATATCCTAACTGATAGTTAGTTATTTCTGCTGTACTATCTGCTACTAATATATGATATTTAGTATCTCCATTAGGAATAATATCTAACCTCCACACTAAATTTTTCCAAGGCTTTCTAAAAGGATTATTCAAATTTGTTCTGTAAGCATCTAAAGTTATAGGCTTTACCATAACTACATTACTATCTATTGTAGCAAGTTCTAATACTGTATACAATAATTCTGGATCTGTTGGTATAGTAGCCTTATAAGAATTTGGTACAATCTGAGGAGATGCATCTGTAATAGTTACATCTGCATCATTTATAGTAAGAAGACTCAAAGCTTTTCTGCTTCTCTCATCTTCCTCAAAAGTTTCATAGTATTTGTCTATAAATTTATATAGTGCCTCATAGAAAATATTAGATATTTCAGAAGTTGGTGCATCTATGACAACATCTAAATTCCTAAGTTTTCTTTCAAACTCACTATGCATTTCCCCTATTGTCATCTTTATTCTCCTTTGAGGTTAATAAGTACTTTTCTCTTCTAAATATATCTACTGCTGTAGCAACAACTTCTTCATGTAGATATTCCGCTAGTTCACATTCAGCAGACAGTGATATGTCATCAGGCGTTTTCAGATAAGTTAAAAATAAATTATCTGCCGTACCAACAAAAGATGTATAAGCATCTCTAAATATAACAATACTATCTTCTTCAAATACTATACAGGGTTTTCTAAGTATAGGTTTATTAAAAACATTAGTGGTTACTTTATCTACTTCACTATAATCTAGTACCTTGTTAGGTACTACAGAAGTAGTTTCTCCAGAAGTAGGAAGTACACCACTCCTAGTAATACTACTATCACTCCTTATATAATGTAAATAATCATCTGGTAACGCTACTAAAAATCCATATTGTGTGTCAAGTACACCAGATGGATCATCTATATCTAAAGTTTCCCTCACTATCATGTTTCTCAAATCCTCAACATTACTCTGAATAATCTTAACATTCTCTAATATATTAGAAGTAGGAAAATACTTAGCCTTCATAACTCTAGGTTGTGCTATGTTAAGGTATGCAAATATCTCTTCAGTATCCAACTTCTGTGAAGTTGAGTACTCTGGATTAGAGGTATAAAGTAACCTCTCAAACTCTATTTGCATTTCTAATCCTGTCATTATTATTTAGATGTTAAAGGTGTTTTTGAAATATAAAGTGACCTAACTGCTTCTTGTACTGCTAAACTTACTATATCCTTATGTAAATTTTCTGGTAATTCTGATGTTACACTTTCATCAATATCAATATCATTAGGAATTCTTACATATGTAAGTTCAAAATTTGCTTCTATTACTGTAGTATAATTATCAACTAATATAATTAAAATAGGATAACTACTACCAGAACTATATTCTAAAACTACTTTAGGATATTTAAAGTATGGTGTATTTATTCCTGTAGCAACTATAAATTTAGAAATAGCATCTCTTTCAATAAGTTCACACTCTACCTTTTGTTCTGAAACTGTCGGATAAGTTCTTGTAAGTTGCGCTCTAGAAGAAACATAATATCTAAAATCAGAATATACTGTATTTAAATCTATATAAGTGGCTTTAGTCCCATAAGCAGTAATACTTGATATATCTGAAGTAGTACTTGTTTGTACCAATGTATAAATAGCATTCCAATTCTTAGCTCTAGCATACTCTTGAATAAGTATGTTTTGAGCTTTAGTAAGAAGAGAACTCTTTTCATCATCAGTAAAGCCAGGTGCTGCTGCACTTGCAACAGCATCTAACTCTATATCAAACCTTGTACTTAGTTCAGCAGCAGTCATTAGTTTTTATTCTTTACAGTTGCTATAATTCTGGCATAGATAGGTTCAGTTTTAGTTTTGCCCCACTCATCCATCTGTGCTACTAATTCATTATAATTATATTCCACATTAAGTCCTGTAATAGTATACATACCAACACCTTTTCTTAAAATAGCTCCTTTTGCAATAGCTTTAGCAATAAGTACTTTTGTAGCATATTGTGCATCATCATAAATTTTTACAAATCCCTGCTTATCATCATCAATGATGGTCTTTAGTTCTTTTTTCAAGAAGTTCATTTCAGCATCTTCTGGAACAATTTTATTCTTGTGCTTAGTTTGGTAATATATATTAATAAAGTCTTTCATTTCAGAAGGTTTACTCTGTAGCATTCCATAAATTTCTCCTACTTTTAAAGTAAAATCCATTTCACTTACAGCTTTCTGTTCTTCATAATCAGAATCTACAAAACAATATCTAAATCCATTCATTCTTTTTTCCCAATCTGTACCAATTTCTTTCTTCCAAGTTCTTAGTACAAGATATTCTAACATTTCTCTAGGCTCAGATAAATCAAATCTTTTTCCTATTTGCATTAATTCTGGACTCTTTGTAATCTTAACAGAAAATCCCATCCAAAATTCATTCTTTTTTTTATATGGATTTAAATCCTCTCCCATAACTTCTGAGAAGTATTCCATTTCTTTAGCGTTACGAAAAGGGTTTATAATTCTTTTAGTAACGTCATCCATCTTTAGTGGATATGTATCTGAAGCTCCTTCCATTTTAAAAAATGCTATGTGTGTAGGATCTTTTATCATTTCTCCTCCACGAGGTACAGGCTTTAAATAAACCACTTTGTCTTCTAAAAATCCTTGCTTCACTGCTTGCTCTGTTGAAATCATAATAAATTTATTAAAATTAGTAATACTAAAATTTTTGCCAAGTTATAACTTTTATTTTAAAAATGCAAGGAAAGTGGGAAAAAATCCCACTCTCCAAGCATAATATTAATCTATCGTAAGATAGTAGGAATAATCCTACCAGCCTTAAGAGGATTGTTCAATTGAATTGCGCCTTGATACATTTTACCAACTACGTATCCATCCTTCAAAGAAGAAGTAGCAGCAGGAGCTGAAAGATTGTTATATGCTGTGAACTGGTCACGCATTCCAGGAATAAACCTGTAGATTTCTTCATCTCCTTTTACAGCTACTCTTTGAATATTAGCTTTACCGTTAGTTGTACCAAAGTCCCAAATATCATAAATATAAGAACTAGCCAAACCTCCATTAGGGTGACGAATCTTATTACGTACAGGATCATCTTTCATTGGGTCAATCATCAACTTAAACTTAATTCCGTTGATAAATTCATACTCAATAAATTGTCCTTCTGCAAGTTTCATCTTATTACCTTCAATTTTTGCAAGGTTATGATCACTACGTAGCCAAGGAATTTCTCCACCTCTTTCTGCTAAAGCAGTATGAACTTGATATGCACCATATTCACCAGTAGAAAGAACTAGCATCCTTTTGTCTTCAGGTACTTTACCTACAGAAATATCCATAGCAAAGTCAGTAATAGCCTTCAGTGAAAAGTCATTGTAGAAAAGAAGATTAGAACCTTCCATTTGCTCATACAATCCAAACCCAGCTTTGATAACATTACCACTTTCACCTTTCAGTGAATAGTTACCATCATCCATTTTAGTGGATTTACCACCCAGAAGTAAACGTGCTTTATCCCTACGGAATTGAGTTAAGAAATCCCACTCAAGTTTAGAAATCCAAGCAGCATGCTCTTTACCATTCTGATCTAGAAATTTGAAAGCTAGAGGAGCAACTTTACCTTTACGAATCATATTACCAGGAACTTCATAATTCTTACGAATCATAGAGAAAGTATTCTCCATTACAAAGTGACTAGCATGTTTAGGTTCATTACCACGAACAGAAAGTGTCTGTTCAACTAATCCATATTCTTCTGACCACAGTGTACCAGCAGCAACTTCGTCTCCATCAATATACTTAGTAGGATCTCCAGTTACTAATTGACACCTATAACCATAGTATCCACCAGCTTGTATTGCATCAGTCATTACACGCACTGAATACTTTTCAGGGTGATGACCTACCATTACAGAAGTTGCACTAAAGAAATCTTCAGCAAACCACATATAAAATTCACCAAAACCTAGTCCTGCTTGTGTAGAATCTGTAATTTGTGTACCAGTAGGACTGGCACTTACAGTAGCAGCAATAAGTTGTATATTCCTTTCTTCTGAACCTTGTAAAGCCCAACGGAAAGGAGTATCATCATCAAGATACCTTAATGGGAACCTGTCAATAAAAGACACGATATTATCAGCCCCATAGTTCACTTCATATACCCTATCAATGAATTTAGAAATCCACTGAGGGTCTTGCATACCCATCCAACCTAAATGCTCTTCTCTGGTAAGTTTTCCCCAGTATGAAGGATCTAGAATTTGGAGTTTTGACATTTTAACACTCATTTTTTATTTTTTAAAAATTGTTAGTAAATAGTTTCTATTATTAATCTAGTCTAAATGCTGATTTGAGAGCTGATAAACCTTCTCCCTTCTCACCACCTCTATCTGACTGTCCATCTAACATACCACCCTTACCATTAAGAGCAGCTTCAATATCCTTGATAGTTGCTGATTTAGCCTTAGTTTTCAAATTATCAATCTTACCATCAAGTAGTCCTGTCATAATACCATATGCTAATTTAATTCTAGCATTAACAGGATCTTTCATAAACCATGCTGTAATACCATCTACAGGATTACCATTAGGATCTTTTTCTGCAGGGTTTAGTAAAAATTTCTCTATCTTCTGAAGAGTTTGCTTATTAACAGTTTGACCAAGTATCTCTTTCTTTTCATAGATAGCAGCCTTAAACTTATTAATATTATCTTCTTGTTGTTTTAACTGTATTTCTTCAGATTCTTTAATCTTTTTCTTCTCTAATTCTACCTGTTCCTTATTATAAAGATTAATTGCTTTTAAAGCTGTTTTAGCTTTAGTAGCATCTTTACCTGTAGCAACCATAGAATCTATTGTATCTTCAATCTCTTCTTTAGTAAATTTAGTAGTATTTTTTAAATGTTGTTCCAATACTTCTTTTCTTAAATCTTCATTTTCTTCTAAATCATCTTCAGTAATACTTTCAAATTTACTTTTAGAGAAACTTAGAGTTTTTGCAGTTTCTGGTGAAATACCAGCATCTCTAAACTCTATATAGTCTTTAACATCTTGTTCATACATACTTTTAATAGATTCAACTCTAGTCTCAACCTCTGTATTATATAGATATTCAAGACCAGCATCATCTCCATTTTCTTTTACGTACTCTTTGAACTCATCTTCATTAACATCAGAAATAACCCCCTTCTCACTTAGAAACCTGGCAAAGACAAGAGCAAGCTGAGAGTTGGACTCAGCATCATCGTGAGAAGGAGGTGTTTTTTCTGTTTCAGTATCATCTTCCAAGTTTTCCTTGGTAGTCTCAACTTTCTTCTCAACTTTCTTCTTATCCTCTTTATCCAGATCTAACTCAATATCATCTGTCAAAGAACTATCTGCATCAGTACCAGCATCTATATCTTGAAATGCTGGTTGTTCAAAAAAATCATTTCCCATACTAGGAAATTCTTCATCGGCTGCTATAGATGAATGAGGCTCAATAAGATCCCCAAAATCAACTTCTCCTAACAGTCCTTTACTTTCATCATTTGTTTTGCTCATAAAATTGTCTTTTAAATTCAGGTTATACAAATATACTTTGATTATATTGACTTAACCAAATTTTTATTTTTGTTATAATAACATAAAGATTAGTTAAGCCCCTTTACTAAATTCCTTATCTAAGAAAAATAAGGATACATTTTGCTGTTCTAACATTTCTACTCTATCTACCCAATATAAAGTTTTAGCTTCTTCTTCTGTCTGTTCTCTAATTAACTCCATCATAAAGTCATAGGTATGTAAATCTTTTTCATTTAAAGCTGCTAATGCTATATCTCTAATCCAATTACTCACTTGTACTTCATGTTCATAACTAGCAATAACAATTTCTTTTATTCCTTTGAATTCTGTAGGCTGTTCTTTTGCAACAGGTGTACAAGGCATAGCATTTCTATCTTGCATGTACTTGTAAAACCTATCTACATGTACTAATTCTTCATCAGCATATTTTTTCCACAGTTTAGCTGCTCCAAACCAGCCATTAAATTCTAACCATTGACTCATAGCAAGATATAACCTTGAACTATCCAACTCATTTTTTAACTGAGCCTTCAAAGCCATGTGTATCTTATCACTAATTCTCTTCATCATTTATATAATTTAAAGTTTTGTCTAAAAATGTTTTAACTCTTTTTACTTTCTCTTCAGATGCATAAAAGAAAGGAACATAGTCTTTATTTATTGTCACTAAGGTAAGTACTTTACCTTCTATATAATATCTCAATATCAAATCAAAATTAACAGGCCCATTTTGTAAAGATATCCACATAGGCTATTTAAAATTCATTTTCATATATTCTATCATATATCTCCCAAGAATTACCTTTAACCCCTAACTGTTCAAGTAAGTTCCAATCATATTTATCGTATATAGAAATATATCTACCTTTTTCATCTTTTCCTGCAGAAACTTTATATTTACCTAAGTTTATAGAACTACCTTGAAGTCTTCCACTTTTAGGAGAATTGTTTAAATAATTATAATATTCTTCAAATGTTTTATTTTTTATGTACTGTGGAGCATATTCTTCTTTTTGCATTTTAAAATTATTTTGCTGTGTATTTATATTTTCTACAGTTATATCACTTTTTAAATCTTTTAAAACATCATTTTTTAAATTAGGATAGGTATAATACTCAGCATTTTTATTTATACTTACTGTTGGGGAATAAGTTGCTTTTATTCTACCAGTATGAGGAGTATTCAAAAAATAAGTACCTAAATTTTGTGCTAAATTAGAAAAAGTTTCAGATGTTTGAGGTTTTTCTATTTCTCCTCCTTCTTCATACTTAGGTAAACTAGTTTCAAAATCATTAATAGCTTGATTATAAGAATACCCCATCTTCTTATACTCCCTCAACAATCCCATCCTAGTTTTAGTAGGTATTTGTAGCCAAGGTCTCATAATTATTTTCTTTTACTTTCTCCTGCAACTTTATTTTTAAGAGCAGTTTTAGCTTTTAATTGCTCTCTTTCCATAGCAGCTTTATCTTTTTGTTTCTGTAATTCTTTAGCTGCTTCTAACTTTCTCTCTTCCAAAGCAATCTTCTTTCTTTCTAGATCTTGCTTAGAAGTTAACTCCTTTTCTTTAATACCGTGTTCAAAAGAAACTCTAGTATTTTCTAAAGCTAATTTACCCTGTTCTAAAACATCTGGAATACCATCATTATCAACATCTTTTTCTGGATCATATGACATAGCCTTAATCTCTTCTAGATATATTTTATTTTCTCTATCAAGTTGTTTATTCATATCTTCTCTATCCAGCTTCTCAATCTCTAAGTCATGCTGCATTTGTACTCTTTGAGCTTCAGTTTCTTGAGCAGCCTGTATCTGTTGCTGTTGTAACTGCTGTTCTTGTTGGATTCTTTCTTGCTCAGCTTTTTGTAAGTTTTCTTCATAAGTTTCAATCTTACGTTGCATATCTCCAACATTACCAGTTCTGTAAAGTTCAGCTACAATAGATAATGAGCCATTATTCTGTAAGAACCTTTCACCTAAAGATCTAAGTGCTTGCAGTGTTTGCATATCATTAGAACTGTTAGTAACATCTACACCATAAGTAGCTTCTATAAACTCATTGTATTCAAACTCTAATATTTCTCTAGTTCCTGTATCTAATACAAATTCTTTAACAAAAGATTTATCTTTCCAAGCTATTTTAGCTGCTTCAAGTAATGCTCTTAACGCACGTTTCCTAGTATTATCATGTACACTAAACCACTTCTCAGTAATATGGCTAGATTGCATAACAGATCTTTCTACTCCGCCTACAGTCTCTCTATTATCTATAGCACCTTTACGTTGAGGAGTTATTCCTGTAAGATTATCTAACCTTTTCTCAATAAAATCTAGCATTATCAAATGGTTCTGTATATAGTTACCCATTTCAAGATCTATTACTGGAGAACTCTCATTCATTAGTCCTGCAGGTTTACCTCTAAATGCGGCTTTCTGTGATTCATTAAAAGCATCAACTACAGCCCACCCTAAGTATTCTGCATAATATAGCCATTTATCAATAGTCCAGCCATCTGGAATAAGGTGTAAAGGCAATTTACCTATCTTACCTTTATATTTAGTAAAGGCTAATTCTAATCTATACATGAATAAATTGAATAGGAATTGTAAATCTTTTGCCTCATCTACTAAACTTCTACCAACATTGCTGTTTACATTAAATACAGTACCTACAATACCAGGACTACAAATTGAAGGATTATCTCTATGCCTCATCTGAATTTCACATGGACGAGTATTAACATCTATTTCACCAGCTATTCTAGTACCTTCATACCACTCACTAATCCATTCCCATTTAACTTCTTCTCCAATTTCTTTATTAGGTTTGTATTGTTCTGGAACTATATCTTTTACCATTTCTCCAAATTCATCATAGTTAGTAATAAAGCCTATCTTACGCATTCCTCTCCAAAGTACTCTAGTTACCCTAACATTACCTTCAGGATCAAATGCTCCATTATACTGTCCTACTATATTATTCCAATCTTCTACCAGCTCAACATCTGGTATAATAGAATTCACATCTATACCTGTTGTGATCTGATTAGAGAACATAGTTGAGCCAGAAGAAGTTTGTGTACGATGCCCATTCTCTAAAAATTTTATTTGATTAGGAGTAAGACTGTCGTGGTATCTATCAATTATCTTACCTATAGGCATAAATACATCTTCTACAATAACATCACTATCTTCAATCTTCCAAGAACTACCACTTCTCATAGTATAGAAATTAAGAGGATTACCTTTTCTCATTATAGGTTCTCCACCAACAATCTCTATTACATATATTTCTTCTGCAGCAATAAGCATATCTGCAAATCCTCTGCTAAACTCCTCTGCTAGATCTTGAGTATAATACAAATACTTAAGTACTTGATTACCCATTCTCTCCTTCTTATCTTTAAAAGTGTACTTCCTCCACTTCTCAAAATCAGCTATTTCTTGTTTTATTTTCTCTTCATCAAATCCTTTAGCAGTAATTTTCTGCATTGCAAAGTCTGTAAACTTTTCATCAATTTGCTGTAACTTACTAGTAACAGCATCACTATTGATTACAGACACCATAGGAGTAAATATTCTTTTTCTTTCCTCTCCAGATAGTAAATTTATTGCTGGATTTATTAAAGGGTAGTTTTTGTAATTATTTGGAAAATCCTCATTTTGAATTTTATAAGGATTGACTACTCTTTCAACTTCAGTAGGATCAACTATATCATTTATAAGATTATAATTAGAAATTTTGTTCTTTCTAGATGATCTTACATTTGCTGTTCTAACACTATTTTGTCCCCATTGACATACTCCAACTCCAACATCAATACACTCTTTAAACCATTTTTCTGTTTTTTCTGACTCAAGTTTCTTTTGTGCTGGAAAATATGTAGGGTTAATCCCAAATGTACTCATAGATATGTATTTTAATTTACAAAGTTAAGTTTATATATATACCACTCCAATTTTATTTTTCATTTATAATAACTTAAATATTCCAACCTTTCATTGCTAAAGAAGTCTTTTCAACATTCTTACCAAACCTATTAAAGAAAGGATCATCAGCTAAAGTTTTTACTCTTTCTCTAGATTTATTAGTACCATATTCAGTAAGTTCTATATCATATATCATTACCATGTTCATAGCAGAAACTCTGTCAGTATTTATATCAGAATTCCACGCTATGCATTCTTTTATATATCCAATACTTCTTATTTTACGAAGATTAGGTATAAAAGGAGGCTTCTCAGCTTCCTCATCCATTGCAACATTTTTATTACTTTCATCATAAGCTTCTTCAACTTGCCAGTCTGCTTGTAATCTTCTTCCATAAGCATTTAAAGCTGTAGTAGCATTAATACCTTTAGAGGTATTACTCATCTCACTTCTTGCTTTAAATACTTGTTTATCTGTAATAATTTTAGGTGTATCTGCTAATAAATGTAAAGCCTTTTTAACATTAGCAAAGTAAGCATATAATCCTTTTTTATTATTCTCGTACATTATTGTACCATTATAAAATAAGGCAAGTCTATACACTATTTCATAAAATTCATTAGCTGTTTGTGGTCTACCTGTATATTCAGCAACTATTCTTCTAGTCCATCTATCAAATACAAACACACTACCTAATGAGTCAGAATAACTTACATCATCATCATCATACGTATCCGTACCTAAAATATATCTAAAAGGATCAGTAACTTTACTAGGAAGTTCAAATATTTCTACAGCTCCTAATTTATTGTCTATAGCAGGATATTCCCTTATAGGATAACAATTTTCAGAAACATTTATATCAACTTCTCCAGAAGAATTCACATTAAGAGTTCCTACATAGTGAGGAGATATAAATCGTTGTATGTTAGGAGTAATGTCAGCCAACCAATCTTTTAAATCTGATATGGGAAATATACTACCTTCTACTCTCATTATGCTATCTTGTGGTGTCAAAGGCTCTTCTGCTTTTTTCTGAGTTATTGCTCTAGCATCTGCAGCACCTTTTTTTACAAGATATCTATCCTGTAGAATATCAAAGATTGCTTTAGTAACATCTGGTTCTCCTGTATTTAAATCATAACAACCATTTCTATTTAGATAGGAACCCCAAAAAAATCCACACAGGGATTCTCCATTAGCATTTTTATCAAATACATTTGGAATACCATATATATTATATACACTTGGATTATAAAATAACTTTTCAGAACCAGCAAAATCACTACCTTCAACTCCTCCAGTGCCTAAAGCAAGCATAATGCCATATACAGTATCTCCATCTTCAACAGCTTTCCTATTTATATTCCAGGCATCTTCAAGATGAGGAAATAATCCATCTTCTTCATAATGTATTAAAGGTCCCCTAATACCTCTAGCTTTATCTGGATTATCTTTTAAAGATATACCATATACACTTGAAAGCAGCCCTTTCCTACCACCGTATTCATCTAAATATCCTAACTGTATTTCCATCTTCTGCTTACTGTCAGTTAATCTTAATTTAGGCAATGGCGTATGCTCAGCTACCCAGTCTAAAGTATCTATAGCTTTACCAAATACACCTTTATCCCCTGTAAGAAAAGTCTTATCAGAAGCTAAATGGAAGTTTGGATTACCTGATCCTGGATAAACATACATATTACGTGGAGATTCTGAACCCATCTTAAAACTAATACCCATACCTCTAGCTTTAAGTACTTTTCCATGCTGTCCATTATCTCTAGCTTGTTCTTTATAATGATAGAATAAATAATCTCCTAACCAAGGATGAGGAAAAGCTCTTATTCTTGTTCCCCTGCTCTTACCTTTTCTTTTTGCTTTGTCATCACTCTTTGTTAACCATATAGGAGAATAGTTCCAATAAAAGTATAATCCTCCAGGTATCCATTCTCCATCAGAGGGTCTAACAAGTCCATACCTCCATCTTCTTAGTTCCTCTCTCCAAAATGCAGCATATGCAGATTTAGGATTTGGATTAGGAGGAATACCTGTGTATTTTTTATATTTGTTAAAAAATAAAGCCCTTTCTCTAAAAAAATCTAAGTCTTCTAAAATATGAGGCTTTGATAAATCCACCCAAATTCTACCATTGGGATCTTCTTTTCTATATTCTAAATCATTAGGGTTATCCCACCTTTTTCTATTCTTAGCAAATCCTCTAACCTCTTCTGGTTCTATTAACCATTTAACAAATTTTATGGTAGAAAGAGCTTCATAGTATTCACTACGTATCTCTCTAGGCAAATTTTTAAAATCTTCTTCTGTAAATACTGTTTGATATTTATTCATCTTTATCATCTAGTCCGTCCTCGTACATGTTGAATACTCTACTTCCCTTACTTCTACCTTCTGTTATTCTCTGTTCTTTAATTAATTCTTGATATGCTGCAGATAAGTTAGCCATTGCTTTAGGTATCTTTTCTAAAATACCTGTTATTTTCTGGGCTGCTGTAATAGGGTCTTCTGCATTTTTAATATGTTCCTTAGCCTTCATACAAACTTCATTAACAGCATTTGCTGCTACTAATGCTCCTTTGTATAAAGCAGAATTTACAGTAATTGACCTCTCTTTGTATAAATTTATAGCTTCTTCTAATGTTTTATCTATCTTCCAATCTTTAGGTAAATCTAAGTCATGTTTAATCTCTTCTAGCCTCTGTTCTTCATCTGTTATATACATATAGTCAGATCTAACATCTACATATAGATATATTAAAGATAACTCCTTTATGGCTTTACTTTTATTTTTATTTTTATCCCTATTAACAATAGTTTTAAACTTGTCAATAGTTAATACTTCTGGAGATATTTCTACCTCAAAACTACTCTTGTTGAATTGGAATAGATTCATCTTGTTGTTCTTGTTTTCTTTTATATGCTCTCATTACTGCTTCTTTTACTGAATCTTTAACATGGAAAGTACCAAGTCCTTTAACATAAAAGACTGGATACTTACCATTAACTTTGTCTACATCTTCTTTTATCTTAAGCTGTATAAATTCTGAGAATATTCCAACTATATTCTCCAACTGTTTAATACTTATACCATGTTTTAGAGCCAACTCTCTTATTACTCCTCTTGTCTGTAAATGTTTCATTATTCTACAGAAACTTTATCTCCTGGAATATAAACTGTTCCTTCAGGAGCATCTTCAGTTATAAATGTATCAAATATTTCATTCCAAAATTCTCTCTCTGTTTTAGTAAACTTATTTTTATATCCTGCCTCATTAATAATTTTTTTTAAGTTTAGGCAAAGAACTTGCAAATGGAGTGATATCATCTATATCATCATCAATATCTTGAATAAGATTTATACTGATAGTGTTAATCCTCTGTGTAAGTATTTCCATTGTATTCTGCTATTAATTTTAACTGTTGCCATTCATCAAAACATTCTTCACACATATAGTTAATTTCTCCTGTGGTAGGATCTTTTACAGGTATCACTCCTTTCCTCCTTTTCTTTTTACCTTTTATTTCACATGATATGCAGTATATCTCTTTCATAATCCTTTGTTTTTAAAACCACAATTCCCACTGCTTAATACTATTTCCTTCTATCAAGTCAAAACTACATCCTGGTTTAGTTAATCCAAAATTAGTCATAATCCATTTAGAACTGCCATACATACTAGGTACATTTCTATATCTAAAATGCTTGCCCCATTGTGTACCAGCTTGATGCAAATCTCCTTTTACAAAATGAAGATTTTTAGTAGAAATTCCTTTCTCTAGCACATAATCTTTAATGTAATTTTCAGTTTTAGCATCTAAACACAAAGGTAATCCCTGCTTCATATCTTCTGTATCCTTACCATGTGATAGAAGATACGTATGATTACTAATACTTATTGGAGTGATAAATTTATCTAAAAGTTCAAATTTTACTTCTGGATATGAACAGGTTAAATATTCTTGTAGACACCTTGTGGCAAAATGTTCAAATTCTCCACCATGATTACTATTTGACACATGATATACTGAATAAGACTTAGCAAATCCACTTAGAAATAATGCATTATAAAAAGCCTTGTGAAGTCTGATAAATACTTCAAAGGCTTCTTTATTTGTCATATTTTGTGGTAATGTATGTCCTCCCCTGGTTGTTTGTGCATTATACCCATCTAATGCATCTCCTAAGTCTATTAATACTATTTCTTCAAAAGCAAATTCACTTCTATTTGTATAAGTATTAGCAATTTCAGATACTACTTTAATTAATCTATTTTGTAGTTCTTCTTCATTGTAAGGATTATCATACATTGCTTCTGGTTTTGTTAATGCTCCTATATGTTTATCTGAGAGGAATACAACCAAGATATCACCAGTTGTTTCTTTAACTTTAGGAAGTTGAGTAGGTTCTATTTTAGTAACTAACTCTTTGGTTACATCTTCTAAGGAAGGTAATTCTAACCCATCATTTTTTGTTACTATACTGTATCTTATATCTCCACCCTGAGTTTGCCAGAATTTAACAGATTTAACATCTTCTTCTTTTAATCCTAATTTTTCTAAATGCTGAGAGAATTCTTTTATCTCTGATTCATTTTTATTGTTTAAATCGTTATGTAGTTTTGATGATAAGTCTAGTATACCCTCAGGGCATTCTACTCCAATACCCGTGCTTCCTATTGATATATTATAAGGTGGCGGAGGACAACCTATTCCAATTTTTTCATTAGTAGCCCAATCTAATTTTTTACCATTAACTATATCTTTTGCTTCTTGTACCTCGTCTGTAGTACTGTCTAATAATGCTGCTAAATTCTCTTTACCACGTTTTAAGTAACCTGGGTTCTTGGTTAAAAACTGTATCAGTTCTGTAATTTTCTCTGTATTCATTATCTTCTGTTGTATTAGTTAGTGTGTAATTAAGTGAGTATATATCTTCATTCTTCTTGTAAAGAATGCTGTTACCTTTATATATATACTTGTTGTTATCTTTAAAATGCTCTATAAAGCCATAATGAGTCATTACTAAATCAATAAATAACCCAGTTAAACTTTTATCAACCTTCATTAAAATTTAATGTTAAATTGTTTGTATCTTCAATAATAAATTTAGGATTAAACCCTACAGGTTCTTTTTGTAAGAGTTTCTTTTTACGAAGTACTACCATGATATTATACAAATTTTCCATAGTAATATTAAGTCTGTCACATATCAATTGCTTAGTTTCTTTATCAAAAGTAATTTTATCTCTATATTCTTTTGGTACATCATTGTGTAGTGTATTATGATAATATAACTGTGCTAACACCTGTCTTTCTTTTAATCTAAGAAGGTTAAAAGGGGTAGTTACACTACCTAATACCTCCACAATCCACATAAACTTTTGCTCTTTTGTTACATTTGCTGTCAGTTCCATTGTCTTTGCTTTTAAATTCTTGTCAAATATATAAAATGTTTTAATAAAAAACAAGCCCTAAGCAAAAAATAATTTACTTAGGGCCTCACTCAACTAACTAACATACCAACTATCAACCTTTTAACTCACTCAAATCTTTTTGAAGTTCTTTAATCTCTTTATCTAAGTTTAATTCTGATCTAATGTACTTCTCTGCAGATTTTCTGCAAGAATCCATCTGCTCTGTTTTGTCCTTAACTTCTTGCTCCAATCTTTCAATCTTAGCTTCTTTCTTCTCTACTACATCATATTTTGATGTATCTACCCACTGATATTCACTGTCATCTGAATATACAAGATACCCATTTACATAATATTTCATAACTATTCTTTTTTAAGTTCAACTTCTGAAGTTTCTTCAATCTTTGTGCCAACACTTAAATCTACTTTTTCTTTAGAGCCTTTTAAAGGGTTTTCAGTCTTTTTGTCAGGTTGTTTCATAGCTTTCTGCCTTTCTTTCAGAAACTCCATATATTCTAACCTCTTTTCAGGAAGTATCATATTAAGTTGCATAAAGTCATATTCTAACTTTAATAGTTCAACTTCTTCTTTCATCTCTTTTTTACGTCTATTAATTTCTTTCCTTCTCTCATTTAATTCTTTTTGAGTTAATACTCTCGGTGCTTGCTCTTGTTCTGCCATAATTTTTAATGTTTAAGTTACTAATTGGTAAGTTACTCTTCTGTTAATTCAATATTATCAGGCTTAACTGCTAAAGTTATAGCATCTGCTCTAACCATAACATACTTATTACCTTTCCAGTCATATACTCTTCCTCCTGGAAATTCTAAAACTACATCCCCAACATCTAGTTTAGTTACACTAGCATCTTTAGCAATAACAATACCGTGCTTAAAATTCATCTTATTGCCCTCTTCTGCTTCTTCAGGCATAATAATGTTAGTTTTCTTTTCTGTCATCTTCAGTAATACTGTATGCATCTGAAGTGTAACTTTGCTCAAGTCTTTAATTCTTTCCATTTAATTTAATTTTTTAGTTTGACAAATATATATACTTTTTATTTACTGTGCAAGTTTTTCTTTAATACTCCTAAGTTTATATTTATAATGATCTATTCTTTTATCTATATCAGATAATGGAAATTCTTTAGCTTCAAATCCTTTAGGGTGTAATATATTCTTCCATTTTCCTTTAGGAGTATGCCATATTACTCTAACAAAAGTTGTTGGAGGCACTTCTTCTACTACTGTATGAATACCCTCTCTTTCTCTTCCATATTCATCTCTAATTGTTACTGTAGTAGTATTATTCTTTTCAGTCTTAGTAACTGTATGAACTGTTACATTTTTCCATAAATCTAGGTAGTTTACCCAAGTATTTACTAGTTCTTTTAATTTTTCAAGTTTTAGTTCTGGTGTCATCTTCTTCTATTTTTAAAAGTTTAAATTCTTCTTTAAAAGCTATCTTTAAATTATCCATTATTCTTTGTATAAGCTTCATCATATGTTAAAGGATAAGCTGCTTGCGCTAAAGAAGGATTACCATATAAACCCTCTGCATAAAATCTTTCTATTACTCTAGCTAAATACTGCCTTCTACTAATCCCCAACTTAGTAGATTCAGATGCTGCCCAGGCTAATGTAGTTACTTTTAGTTCAATGTCTACTCTTTTCTTTGTCATATATTATAGTTTTAATTAATTTCTACCATCGAATATAACTACCATACTATCATGCATTGGTGTTTTATTTGTAACGTATTCCCCTTTGGTATTTATTCCTAAAAATCTTATTCTTTTCTCCACAAATCTTATCTCTTTAGCATTGGGTAAAATATGTTGGTGAAATAATTTTGTACTTGTGGATACTGGTAGTAACATCACACATAATTTACCTTTTAAACTTTCATCAATAGCTTTTATAACAAACTGTTCTTTTAATTTCTTTGAGTATGGGGGATTGATGAAATTAGAATTACCCCATTCAATTTTTAGCCCATCAAATGTACTGTGTAGAGGGCAAGGGTCAAAATCAAATTTAAATTCTTTGTTTAATTTGTCAAAAAATTCTCTTGGAGTGGCCCAATTATCACTATGTTTTAAATTTCTATCTTTCATATCATTTTAATTTTAGTTCTAAACAAAGATATGTAACTTACGCATAATATCCAAATAAAAAAGGAAAAATTTTACAACTTTTCCTTCCCTTTGTTAAAACTTAACAATAAGTGTTTTGAATTAAGTGATTAATTACCTTTTATTTAAATAGAAAACTTCCTGAGAAAACTAGGTTTTCAGGCTTCCTACTTAATTTCAACTTTCACAATGCGCCGTCTTGGTTATCCCGTCCAACTTTTAAATTGTAGAGAGGCATCTCAATCTCACCCTAGCCTTTATCTCCTTTACACATTGCTATGTATCATCTTTCATACTACAGGACTTCCTTAACACTATGTTTCTCTATTATTTCAAGAGTGCATCTACTTGGCCCTGTTCTCCTCTTACTTTGGCTACCTCAGAGGGTATTCATGCCCTCAGCTTGTGGACCAGGATCAACTCGTGAACAGTCCTGAGCTTTGGGAAGTATTGTGCAAAGTAAAACAATACTTCTGACAATTCCAAATATTTTAGTAAAAATTTTAGAAAATTTAAAAATTTTAATACTTTTCTCAAATTTATCCTTTATGTTAAAGTAGCAAATATTCAACATTAAGTACAATATTCATACTTTATGATGCAAAAATACATCATTAATAAAAATGTAAAAAATATTTTTTTTATAATTTTTTTTTAAATTTTTTTCATTGACGAAAATATGATGTATCTACTCAATAACCCCCACTAACTTCTAGCAAGGGGGATATAGCCCCCATCAAATTGTCTAACCTAATAACTCAAAATTATGGCACTTGCTAAATTCCATTCCCTACGTGGGGAAAAATCTGCATTAGTAATGATTAAGGCTAATGCATTTGTATTCAGTGCAACTCCAGTTTATATCCCTAAGACTGCATTACCTGAAGGTATCAAGGAAGGGGAAGAGTTTCCAATCCCTGATGGATTTATCATAGTTGATATGGTAGATGCAGAAACTGGGGAAGTAAGAGCTGCCAAGGATGGCTCACCACTGAAAGTTCTAGCCTATTAGGCTAGTTCTTTTTTTATTAGACATAATATAAGGTACGCAATTCCACTACTATATACAGAGAAATATAGTGATAGAGTAGTGCGCAGGATTAGTGGAGTTGTGTACCTTTTAAATATTCACAACACTCTTACTGTTGTATTATAAGGGTTTTTAATGTTTTTCCTTATGTACTATACAGTTTGAGTGTTTCTTTCTTATACTGTAAAATGCCTTTACCTAGTTTTATCTTTAAAGGGGCTTATAGGTTTCGCAGCTTATATTAATAAAGGATACTTGGGTCTGTCTTAATCTAGGCAGTAAAGCTGATTCCCATGAATTTACAGTATTTTTCTGATAAACTCTCATCCAATTGCAGGAACTTATAGCTAATAATGCACTATCTCCAGTATAATACCTAAAGGGTTCGGAGCTATCTATAAGGTGTTTTGGTGCATATCTTCAAGGTGCAACCTTGTGAGAGTTTATTTCTATTTAACATAATGTATACCTTTATATATATAGGACATTTTGTTCAAAAGTATTTGATGTATCAAGTAAATTGTTTGAAAATGCTTGAAAATGTTTGAGAAATAAAGGTGTAAGTATGTGGCTCTATTACCACTTATACCTTTTTCCCCTTTTTCCAACATCACTATTATTTGACACATCAAATATATATAACATAATCTAATGTAGCCTATCTTATGATAGCAGGTCACAAGCCCTGATAAATACAGAGTGGATTAACCTAATACTAACCTAAAAACTTATTATAATGGAAACTTTTACAGCAACAATTAAACATTATATTGACCCTACTATAAAAGTAGGAGATATAGTAAGATTAATAGATGGTTCTGCATTAACACATGAAGAAAAAAAATGTCATATTGTCTTTTCTTATCCAAAACTTACAGGAATACACAAAAAACTTAAATTTATTGATTGTATAGTTTTAAAAGTTAATATAACCAATAAAATAGCAATAGATCCTTCCTTTACAAGGAACACAAAAATAGTTTACTTACAAGATATTAAAATAAAATGTGGTAATGCTGTTTTTAGAACTAGTAGTGGAATGGTGTCTAAAGTAGAACGGGAAGGACAGAAAGAAAGTGAATAATTAAACTACAAAAATAGTATTTAGTTTCCCACCTGAGATAGCATCAAAGGTGTGAAAACTTATTTTATAAACTAGTGCTAACCTTTAAATTTTATCAATTAAAACTTACAATTATGATAACAGCATTTATAGTATTTTTAGGACTAATAGCAGTTTTTGGAATAATTGCTAATTTGTTATGTTTAAAAGAAGATGACTTTGTAGGAGTAGGAATGGCAGCAATTATAATTGTTGTTATATTTACAATAATATTAACAGCAGCCATAAATATTGCCCCTGAATACAAAGTAAAATACAGAGTTATTCCTAAAGTAGTAATTACTAATACTATTGAAGACAGCAAAACAGTAACAGATACTACTTACATTTATACATTTAAACCTTAAAACTAACTAAACTCTTTCTACTGAATGCAGATAAAAATACTAGGATAAAACAGTTGCGACACCTACTATTTAATTTTAAGCTAACAGAATGTTGTCTGAGGTAAGATATAATTAATAATAAAACTTGGTGTACAAACCCATAGTAGAGATGAGCCTACGTTTAATTATATTCTACAGTTAGCATTGTGGATAGAAAGAGTTTTTACAAATTATCAAACCAGTAATGGAAGTTTGTAATATAGCCTATGGAAGTCTAAAGAGGTATGTGACGTAGCCACATAATTACAAACTATTTGATAATATAAGTGAATATTGGCAGTGCTAACAGAAGAGTAGAGTGGCTTAAATAAAAACTATAAAAAGCTACCAATTTCACTTATTTAATATCTTCATACCAATAAAGCAGTTATTAGCTGTTGAGATTAGCCTCATAATTGGTAGAGAAGTATAAAGCAATAATAGCCTATTTAATCAATAGGTACAGAAATTATTCCTATTATTGTAGTGGCAGCATATTATAACAACTCATAAAAGAGTGATAGCTACAACTATCTGTTTTAATATGCCTTGCTTGTAGTAATACAAGTATAGTAGTTTAATCCAGTACTAGTCTTATAGGTAATATTTGATGTATGAACCAACTAGGAAGTATTAAACATTGTGCAGTAGGAGTGATTAACCTGCAATAGTTATAAAAAACATTACTAACCTAATACTTAAAACTATGGCAATCTTATTATTCTTTTGTTTATTATTTACTATTCTTTCTATAAGAATGTATGCATTTGAACAAATTGAAACAAATATTTCAAATTGGGTACATTGGTTTATTTATATTCCAACTTGTATTCTTTGGAGTATATTTTATTATCTAAGTTAAATTACTAAATTCTTATTAAAACTATGTCTCAAACTACTGGTTTACTTTTAATGCTTGGAGTAGCTCTAGGCATTGTTTTTGGATTTCTTCTTGTTGATTATCTTGTAGAAAGATATCAATGGAAGAAATATGAAAAGACTATTAATAAGTAAATTAATTTCTACAATCTAGCCTTAGCCAGACTTAACTGTAGAAATAATATAAACGGCTAAATACATTTAATCATGTATATATTAATACAGGGTAATCTAATTCCAATAGAAGAAGTTAAGAATTGGGATTTCAAATAATCACCAGCATCTAGTTAGGAGAAAGGTGATTTATAAAACTCAAGAAATAACCTTGATGAGAGTTACCTATTAAATTAGGTTAGGAGAGGTTTATTTTGTTTATTAATAATAAAAATTACAATTATGGCACGTAAACAACGGTACACAGAGGATGAAGTGCTTAAAGCCTTATCCAAAAAACATGATGTAAATGTGAATAGTACCACTAAAACTATTCAAGTATTAAATGGAAAAAATAAAAAATTTCCAAAAGCTAATGATTTAGGTAATAAATCTTGGGGAAAAATTGATTTTCTTTGTAATTACAGAGAATACAATTGGTTCTTTGTATCAGAATTTACAAGATAATTATTTATAAATACAACAAAAAATGAAAAAACTACTATTTATAATGCTCCTGTTAATAACAGTTGTAGCATGCGAGAAACAAGAAGTAGATAAAGAGTATGAAACTACTACTCTTTATTCTAGTGGAGAAGACTTAATATTAATGCATATTTATCCTTTTAACAACAAAATTGAGATTATTTCTAATTTTGAAGTAAGTGAACTTGCTGTACTAAATTTAACAACAGGTAAAGTTGATTATGTTGGAATTGATTTTTTTGAATTAGAGTTTTATTTAACACCAGCAGACTATCAAATAGTATGTTGGCCAAATAGTGAATTTTTTGAGTATTACTTTACTATTGAATAACTTATAAGACATGGTAGAACTATAGTTATCTTAATTATTAACTAATCCCTGGTTCATTTTTATAATTATCTCTACCATGTCTTTTTAATATTATAACATAAAAGGTAAAGTCTAACCTTTAAACAGACAGAGAGAGTGTTGTAGAGCCTGAAAAAGGTATAACACTCTCTTTACAAATTAAACTAATAATAAAGCCTCAAAATTATGAGCAAAATAATTTTAAATAAGCGTGAAAAGAGATTATTAAGACTATGTAAAGGAAGACACCCTTTCAAAAATGATGGCACAATAATAGGATTATTAGAGAAGTATTATAAAAAACATTATGCTTTAGACCCTAAAAAATATTTATATGAGTTTAGAAGTTGTATGTTTACAAATCTATTTGAACTATATATGAAAATTAGAGAAAATACAGGATACTATAATGATATACTAACTATTTTTAATGATAGCTTTTACAAAGGAATAGTAAGAACATCTGAAACTCCTATTGAAAGAGCAATAGAATCTTTATTTGGATATATTCAATCTACAACAGTAAGAACAAGAAAAAATAATACTTCAAAGTATACTTGGAGATTTGATATTTATTAACTAACACTAAAGACTCAAATTATGAGCAATACAATTCAAAAAACTCCTGAAGAAAGGAAGCAAATTAAACTTATGAAATCACTTCATAAGGAAAAATTAGTAGGTAGTTTTTATACACCTTATGAGAAATATAAATGTAGGCTAATAGTATATACTCAACATTCTCCTAAAGTAAAAGAGTATAGATCTACTCACTCATTTGTATGTTATAAAAGTGAAGTATCAACTCATCTACAGTCTCTTAGAGATGCTGGATATATTATTAATAAAGTTTACTTTAATAACAAATTATACCATGAGTAAAATTGTAGTAGTATATAATGGTAATATAGATTTACCTGAAGATAGAAAGCATATTACTAAACATGGTTATCATCAAATGGAAAAAGAGTTTGATGATGTAGAATCTGCAATTAGATTTTGGTTAGAGTGTGAATTCTACAGCAAGGCAATTACTACTTTGGATGAAATAATTCCAAAAGGATATGAATCTGAATTATTAAAAATATTAGGTACAGAACCATTGTTATGTGAAGAAATATTTTTAGATAATCAGAAAGAATTGTATAATGTAACAAATGAAGATGCTGATGACTTATTATCATAATCTAAAGCCTTCTATAGAAGCAACTATGGGAGATTTTACTGCAGTTACATCTTATGATGTAGTTAATGGTAACATATTAGTAGAGTACCAAAATGCAGAGACTGGAGCAACAATAAGACAAATTCTTCAGGCTATAATACCTGATGAAAATTTTGACAATCATATCTTTTTAGCGTTAAAAGATATTGATGATGTAATAATAGAAGAGTCTCTTTGGAATATTGAAGAGATGAGAGAACAAATGGAAAGGTTAGGTTAGACATGAAATCCTCTGAGCCGTTACATGAAGCGTAATCATGGAGTGTTTTTAGTAGCGAGCGACAATTCAATTATATAAAGCCTCAGAGGATTTCTTTTTAAACTTTTAATAATAATAAAATTTGAAAAACATAAAATTAGTAAAGTACACAACTGGGAAAGATTTAAAAGTTTTACCTTTTAACAGAGAATTCCATGTAAGAAAAGTCTTACAAGAAAGTATGCATAAATATGGATTTATTCATCCTATTTTAGTTATTCAAACCGACATAATAACTGGAGAAAAAGAAAGTTATGTCGTAGACGGTCAACATAGAATGGCTACTGCATTATCTATGGATATTCCTTTTTACGCAAATGTATTGGATTTAAAATTCAAATCTGTGCCAAAATTAGTTAATTTTGTTTCTACTTTGAATAGTACTCAAAAAAGATGGGCTACAATGGACTATGTTAAAGCGTATGCTATGTTGGGTTATGCAGATTATGTACAAGCAGTATCTGTTAAAAGTAGAACAAGATACACTATAGATACTATATGTAGATTGCTACATTCTAGAAGTAGTAATAAAAATACTTTATATATAGTAAAAGATGGTAATTTTAGAATAAATCTTTTAGAAGAAACAAAAGAGACTTTAAAACTTGCTTCTAAATTAGATAAATACGAAATTGTTACATCTAGAATATTAGAAGCTCTTCATAATGTTATGGCTTATAAAGAATTTAATGAAGCAGCTTTTATAGAAAAATATAAATGTAGAGCAAAGATTATCAAAGATTTAAAATTAGATACATATCTTCCAACATTTATAAGTTGGATTAAAGAATAATTAAAAATACTAATTCATATTCTACTCTTGCAGTAAATATAATACTGAGATAGAAATGACAGAGGAAAGTTGAATACTCTGACAAAACTTCAACAAAACTTTACAAAATTAAATAAATTACTAATCAAAACTCTTACAAAAATGAAAGCAATTATTTCAAAACCCGAAAATTACAACAACTCAACTCCACATGAGAAGTATCCTATTATTACTGTAAATGCTAATAATCCTGAATTTGGATTTATTATGTTACGTAGTAATACTCTATCTATCAATGATGGCGGATTTAGGCAAGAAGAAAAAAGAGTAGGTAGGTATGTAGGTAAAGTTGAAGATCTTGTAAAAGATGTTGAAACTTATGGACTAAAAGAAGGAATGGATTTTTCAGTGAAAATGTTTCCTGTTAAATTGGTTATTAAAGAATCTTTTGAACCAGCTTACGAAGGACATAGCCCAAAAATTAACCCTAGTACTAATGAAACTATTACATTTGAAGGTGCTCCTGTTTATAGGAATACTTTAGTTCTTCCTGAAAGTTCAGTAGAAGAAGATGTAAAACTTGGTATGGATAGGGAGCCAGTTGCTTCAAAAACAGAAGCAAATACTGAATTTGCAGCACGTAAATAAACCATAAACTAAATATAGCTCTACATACAGTAATGTGTGTAGGGCTTATTTTTTTTATATGAAAATGTTTGTAAATTGCAGGAGGGATTGAGCCATAACGTTGATGTATAAGACAAGTAGCGAGATATGAAAAATAGAATTAAAATTTTACAGAAAGTTGCAGAAGGTAAAATAACACCAAAACAAGCAGATAAAGAGCTATTTGTTTTATACGGTGTTATGCGTAGTAGCGAACCTAAAGGTTTGATTAAATACGTAAATGGAACTTTAAGAACTGTAATAAAAACAAATAAAGAGGATGCTAGGTATTGGAAAGAATGGAATTTAATGTGTTTGAAACACTGTATAGGACAATTGGAAAAGTTATAGCTATTACGCATAACGGTTTGTATAAGATTAGTTGCGGATTAGATGCATTATGTGTTTGACGATACTGGACAAAGGCATTGGAAATATTTATTTGTGCGATATAAAAATGTTTAATTACGGTAAATTGGCACAGACGTTTAATCGAAGCCACTACAAAGCCATGCAGTATATTGCATGTTGTGGTGGCGGAGCGAACGTTTTAATGCACCACAACGGTGAGCGTATGATACGTTGCGTTTAATAGCCGAAACTTTAATTAACAACTAAAAATTATAAAATGAAGATACTTAACAAATTAGCAGAATGCAAGCAATGGATTATACGCATTGTTAGCGGTAGTACTTCCATTTACAAATATGGAACACCTACTCTGACAGAAAATGATGAAGACCCTTGCGATAGATGTAAATATGTTGTGTTTAGTAAACAACATAAAAAGATATGTGCATTTTGCGAACGAAACTTAGCGTTAAACCAGTATTACCGCTAACGGTACTCAGGTATGGAATCGGTTTTTTAACGACTTAAAAGTAGAAATATGAATAGAGATAAAATAGTAGATTATTTGGATAAACAATTTTGGAAACACAAAGTGTATGAATATATGCCAGAGAATGAAACAGGATATGAATATATACCAAGAGAAAGTTTGACCAAAATTGTTGATGGCTTAATTCCATTGGTAAAAGCAGGGTTAAAAAACTGTTCTATACCCGCTGTTAGCGAGAGCGTTGAGCCTGTGGGTAAGGGTACGGTTTGCCCTAGATGCGGAAGTAAATTAGTTTATTATTGGGTAAACGAGAATACATTTGAGTGTGATGATTGCAATGAACAATGGCAAACTGGACGCTAACTACCTAGTAGGTATGATTAAACCAAAGAATAACTATGTATAAATTAATGAAAAATTTAATTATAATAATAATCTTATGTTTAAGTGGTAATACTTTTGCACAAGATATAAAGTTAAAGCTTGATGTAGATTACACTACAATTAAAGATGAATATTCACAAGCAATAACTAAATATACAGAAGAAGGTGTTAAGTATTTAATACTTGAAAAAGAAGAAGTAATAGTATGGATGTATTTTAATGAAAAAGATATTTGTGATATGCAAGTATATGCTTATGAAATATCTATACTAGGTAATATGTTAAAAGCTTTTAATAATGATAAAGACTTTATTAAAGTATCTGCTACTGAATATATACTAGTAACAGAAAATAAAATACTATCCTACGAAATACTAATAGAGGAAAGAATAATACTTTTATTTATAAAGAAGATATGATATACTTAGTCAGTAATCAAAAAAGAATTGAAAATGAAGATATAAAACTAGCAAGTATTCAAGATTGTCTTGAATATTGTAATAGTTTAAAAGAAATAGGAGTAGATACAGAAACTGAAGGATTTGACCCTTATACTAAAAGAGTAATATCTTTACAATTAGGAGATTATGATAATCAATTTTTTATTGATTGGAGTAGTATAGATTCTTCAGTTTTTATACCTTTATTTGCAGATAAGTCTAAGTTATTTTTATTTCAAAACGCAAAATTTGATTTAAAATTTCTTTATCATAATAATCTAGTTGTAGAAAATATTTATGATACATTTCTTGCTGAATGCATTCTAACTACTGGATATTCAGATGAAGAAAGAGATGTAAGTTTAAAAGGTATAGCAAAGAAGTACCTTAATGTTGAATTAGATAAAGAAATAAGAGGAAAAATACATTCTGAAGGATTATCAGATAGAGTAATAGTTTATGGATGTAATGATGTAAAGTATTTAGGTAAAATCAAAGACTTACAATTGCCAAAAATAAAAACTTTAGGGTTAGAAAACACATTAAATTTAGAAAATGAAGTAGTAAAAGTATTTGCTAGGATGGAGTACACTGGGATTAGAGTAGACACTGATAAATGGAAAAATGTTGCAATTAAAGCTTCAAAAATTAGAGATGATGTAGAAAAAGAAATGGATACTTTAATTTATAAATTAGGTACTAAAGATTTACCGAATACTAATGCTTTAACTAAATATTGTACAATATATAAACAAGGAAATCTTTTCTTTGATAATACAGAAAGAGATACTTACATAAATTGGAAGTCAAATCAACAGAAATTAGAAATATTAAGAGAATTAGGATTAAAAATTGACTCTGTAGGAGATAGAATACTGCAAAAAAATAAGTTTAGCCATTCATTAGTTTCCCTATTAATAAATTACAGTAAACATAATAAACTTGCTGATGCTTTTGGTATGAACTTTTTAAAACATATAAATTCTGTTACTAAAAGAGTTCATTATAATGTATGGCAAATATTGGCAACTGGAAGAATCTCAGTATCAGAACCTAACCTAAATCAAATCCCTTCACATGGAGAATTTGGTAAAGAAATTAGAAGTGCTTTTATACCTAGAGAAGGATATAAAATTGTTGGTGGAGACTACAGCGGTAGAAGATAAAAATTGGTATGATTATTGTGGTATATATTGCCGAATCAATAATTATACGTATGTTAAAATATAATGAAGAACAAATAGTTAAAGAATATTTACAGGGTAAGACTACGAAACAATTAGCTTTAGAGTTAAAAACTTATAATACTACTATTAGAAGAATATTATTAAGAAATAGAATAATTCCAAGAAATCAATCAGAAGCTCAAAGTAAAGTACTTAATCCATTTTTAGATTTAGAAAATGAAGAAGTGCAATATTGGTTAGGTATGCTTGCTTCTGATGGAACTATAGGAGATAAAGAATATGTAGTATCTTTAGGATTACAAGAAAAAGATTTAGAACATATAAAAAAGTATTCAAAATTTTCAAAGGTACCTATAAGAACAGTTTTTAGTAAAAAGTTTAATTCTATTGAATATAGAGTCGTATTCAAAAATAAATCTTGTAATTTATTCTTGAGAAATCTTGGAATAACTCCCAGAAAAAGTAAAACTATTAAAATGAATATTTCACTATCACCTTCTTTTATTAGAGGAGTAATAGATGGAGATGGGTTTATTAGAAAAACTACTGGTAGGACTGAAATTGCTACCCAATCTGTAGAATTTAAGAATCAACTTGTAGAGTGGTTTACCCAAAATAATATTCATTGTACAGTTTCTTGTAGAAAAGATAGTATTTACATAATAGGAATATATTCTAAAAAAGACATAGCTTCTTTATATAATTTAATATACAAAAACGCATCTGTTTATCTAGAAAGAAAATATAACAGATTATATGCCTCTTTATTTGGAAACATTTAAAGTACAAAATCTTCAAATTCGGTGAACCAGCGTTGGGAATACCGAGCCAAGCCTTGTGTGAAATAAGGAAGGTGTAGAGACTTAACGGAGATTACCTAAGTACAATATAATTGTATATGGTTAAGATAAAGTCCAGCAGGAAGAAAACCTGTTGATGGAACTCAGAATTATAGCAGAATTCAGCCAAGATCCAACCTGGGTTAATGCGTTTAAGAACGGGGAAGATTTGCACTCTAAACTATGTGCAATGACATTTAATATTCCTATAAAGGATGTAAAAAAACCATTTCCACCAAAACCTACATTTACATACAGAGATGTACAAAAGACTATAAATTTTGGATTGGCTTTTGGAATGTCAGAATATAAGTTAGCAGATACAATACAAGTATCAGTAGATGATGCTAAAAAACTTATTAAAACCTTCTTTTCTAGAGTATCACAAGTATATTCATTTCTAGTGCATTTAGGAGAATTAGGTAAAACAAGAGGATATATTAGAACAGGTGCTCCATATAGAAGACTAAGATATTTTCCTGAGTGGAAATCTTATTTTAAAAATTATAAAAATCTTTCTTTAAATAAAGAAGATTATAAATCTTTAGGTAGTATTGAAAGAAAAAGTAAAAATAGTCCGATACAGGGTAGATGCTAAATTGTGCCCTGTCTAAATTCCATAAATTCAAGGAAAGCTGAGATGCCAATCTTGAGCCAAGCTTAAATAGTAATATTTTTGAAGGTGCAGAGACTAGGAAATGATACCTATAAATTATAGGAGTATATTTTTCCCACGAAAATGGAATAATATTCAAATAATTTTATTATATTTACATTAGTAAATAAACTAATGTAGATACTATGAAAAAATGTAAAAAATGTAGCGAAATTAAGCCTTTAATTGATTTTTATAAAGTTGGTGAATATAAAGGTAAAATATCGTATATGTCTTGTTGCAAAAAATGTTATAATAACTCACGTAAAGCATATTTAAATAAATACAGACGTGAAAATAAAGAAAAAGTTAATATTAATAAGCGCAAGTATTATAAAGATAGAATGGACGACAGTATTATACGGGAAAATGTAAATAATAAACAACGAGAAAGATATCCTAGATATGTGGCTAAGCGTTTATTAAAAAATGCCCAAATACGTGCATTGAAAAAAGATATTCTTTTTGATATAACATTAGATGATATAGTAATTCCTGAAATATGCCCAATTCTGAAAATACCTTTATTTACAGGTACAAAAGGAAATTATCAAAATTCACCATCTTTAGATAGAATTGATAATACTAAAGGATATATACAAGGGAATGTTAAAGTTATAAGTACTTTAGCCAATACTATGAAAAATTCTGCAACTATAGAACAATTATACATTTTTACAGAAAATATTATAAATTATTTAAATATTAATGATATAGTCCGAACTATAGGAAATGAAGAACCTATAGAACTAAAGGATAAAGAGCCTTTAGGATAACAAAAATGACAAATGGAGATATTATTAAGAGAGCTTTATGTCTAGTTCAAAATGAAATTGATAAACATAACTACCCTGTATATATCCTATTAAGTATTTATGATGAAATACAGACTGAATGTAGAGAAGACTTTGCTGAAGAATGGAGTAAGGTATTAGAAAGATTAATGATACAAGCTGCACAAGAATCTATCAAAACAATACCTATAGTTGCTGATTGCAGTGTTAGTGATTACTGGACCAAATAACATGAAAAATATATCAGAATCAAGTAAAGTAATGGTACTATTTGGAGTACTTACTATATTTATAAACAGTCTTAAAGACTTAGATCTCAAACATGGTGCTAAAAGATGGGTAAATATTCTTCATAAACAAGCTTCTCAAATGTGGAAAGAACTATTATTTCAATGTAATAGGCAAGGAGATCAAGCTGAATTTGCATTTGATGAAATGGAGGCATTTATGTATGAAGTAAATAAAAAAGCATTTGATGTGCCTATTGAAAAAATGAAAGAATATATTGAATTTTTAAATACTTGGAAATAATGGAAAATTTAATGAATAAATATTTAAAGGAAAAAGAAGAGCATGAATATATGATTTCTATCATAACTAAAGCTTCTATTGTGAATAAGAAAAAAAATAGAAAAATTATATATGAACTAACAACTTCTAAAGATAAATGGTATAACAATGGAGAAAATTTAGGATATTTGATAAGTTATTCCACAGAAATACCCTCTGGAGATGCTGTATATCATCAAATGCCTAGACTTGCTTTTTATTTAGATAAAGTTATTAGGCTTAATTTAAATTCTTTAATAAAAGAAGCAATAAAACTTTCTGAAATAGACTTATCTAATATAAAAAATGAAGCGAGATCTCAATTAACTGACCTTTTATCAGATTAAATAAAAAAAAATGATAACACTTATAATAATAATATTAATCCATACTTAATGTAATTAACTTAATTGAATAATGGAAGAAATAGCAAAGTACATTGAACAGACAGGTTGGTTTAGTGGAGAACTTCAATTTAATTTATCTATAAGAAGAACCTTTGAAGGGTATCATGGCAGAGCCTCTGAAACATGGGAAACACAGTATGAAGTTACCTGTAAAGAAATATTGACAACTGATGGGAAAGTATTAATGCCAGCATTACAGATGGTGTCAATAAGGTTTGAATCCTTTGATAATTTTATACAAAGAGTAAAGAACCAAATAATAGTAAAATAAATAAAAATGATCAAAGATGAAATACAGCATAAAGCTTATGAATTTTTAAGAACTATAACTCCTTATAAATGGTATGATTTAAGAGAAGGTAAAGATGTATCTGAAGATATTATTGCAGAAGTTTTAAACATTATAGATAAAGGAAAACTAGATGGTAAATATCACTTTGGATTAAATACACAATTTAGTTACCTATTTATGAAAACTTTAATTAATAAAAAATGAAAACTAATCAACTTAAAGATGAAATACAGTCCAATGCGGTTGAACTAGCACTAAAGCATCCTTTCATTGTCTATGAACATCCAACTGGATTGGGAAAATCTTTAACTTTCATTAAAATAATGGAAAAAGTTGGTGGTTTTTGGAACATTGTAGTAGCAGAAACTAACCATATTCAAAACTGGAAGGATGAATTTAAGAAACATGGTAAAGAAGGTTTATTAGAGAATGTTAGATTTCTATGCTATGCATCTTTACATAAGTTTATAGATAATGAATATTATTGTTTTGATGAATTTCATAATGGATTATTAAGTGTTAAAAGACTAAATGCTATTCAACAAATATATTTTTATAAACTAAAAAGACTTGTTGGACTATCTGCTACTCTTAGTAGAAAACAGAAAGAAAATTTAAATAAAATTATTCCAGATGTGTTTTACCATAAAATTACTATGTCTCATGCTATAAAAGAAGAAATTTTACCTGAGCCTAAAATACATCTTATTGGAATAGTCTTAGATACCAAAAGTAAAAAATATGTGTTTAAATTTAGTAGAGATAAATCTAAACCATGTACACAACAAGAATGGTATGATTTACAGTCAAATAGAATTGAGTACTTAAAACAAAGGTTTTTTAGTAGCAGAACAGAATGGGATAAAACTAATTGGTTAAGAGCTGGAGGAACAAGAAAAAAGTTTCTTTCAGACCTTAAAACACCTTATGCTAAAATTTTATTACATAAACTAAAGGATAAAAGATTAATATGTTTTACTTATTCTATAGCACAATCTGAAATATTGTCTAATGGCTATTCAGTACATTCTAATATATCTGCAGATTTAAGAGCAGATATGATAAAAGATTTTAATGAAGGTAAGATTAGTAAATTATTTACTACTAGAATGCTTAGAGAAAGTATGAATCTTAACAATATTGAAGCAGGAGTAATGGTGCAATTAGATAATAATATGAAGTCTTTTATTCAAAGCTGCGGGCGAGTGCTTCGTGCAGAACATCCTGAATATTATATACTCTATGTAAAGAATACTCAGGATACTCAATATCTTAAAACTGCTTTAGAAGGATTTAATACAGAATATCTTAATTGGATTAATTTTAATGAATTATAACTATGGGAGTAATGAACTGTTCTAGAAAAGACTGTGAGAATATTTTATGTGACACGTATATTCCAGATATAGGATATATTTGTAGAGAATGTAAAGAAGAATTTAAAGAAAAATATCCTAATATTAAAGGAGAAGAAGTAAAAAGCTATTTAAAAGAATTCATGCAAACAAGCAAAGCAGAAATAATAAATGATGACATAACTGTAGAAGATTACTTTAATCAATATACTAAAGATGATTAATACAATAAAACCTCATATTATAAAAGAAGAAGTTAAACCTATATTAAAAAAAGTAAGTTTAACAATTCTTAGAGAACTATGTGATATTATACATCATAAATTTTCTCCTATTGGAGGATATGATGAAATCTATGAATTCCTTAAAAAAGAATTCCTTATTGATTGTACTTTAGATGATGTAATTAAAGTATATTCTTTAGAGATATGTGAGACAGAAAATGAACTTTTATATAAGCAGTATGGACACTAAAGATTTAATAGAAGAGCTTAATAATGCAGATTTATCTTTTAAGAGATTTGAGTGGTGGGGAGGACTGCATTATCTAACTTGTAAATATCTTGATATTGCATTATTCCCATCACTTGATTTCTTTATAGATGCTCAAATGAATGAAACATTTGATTGGAAAGATGAAAATGGAATACACGAATCCTACGTAGGAATAGGACTACATTTTGATTGGTTAGGATTTAATGTAGGATTTCAAATTAATTTTAAAACTAATAAACCTTTAAATAATGAGTCAATGGACACATGTGAATGCATCAATTAGATTTGATGGATTTCAAGGATTAGGATTACCTACAGAAAAAGAATTAGGTAAAATTTGTAAATGGGAAGATGAAGATACTCAACACTGGGAAAAATCTAAATTACCTTGTGGAAGTGAAGGGAGCATAGAGTATAAAATAATTAAAAATACTGATGAATCTTCTATTGCTGCGATGGTTGTAGTATTTTATGGAGATTTAAGGGATTATTCTAATAAATTAGCTATTTTAGACTATTTTAATACCATTATTAACGGTAACTTTATTAGAAGCGGTATTCTTGAAATAGAAATAGAATTTGATAAAGTATTTGTTTATAAATACAACCAAGAATTAAGAAAATTTAAACTTATTTATGAAGAAAAAGATGAAATTACAACTTGATACAGATAATAAAATAATCAAGATTGAAGATAAAGTAAATCTTGGTGCTTTTGTAGAAATATTAGAGAAACTTTTACCTTATGATAAATGGAGAGAGTTCTCATTAGAAACTAATGTTACTATTACATGGACTACTCCACCAATTGTTGTAGATCTTTATCAACCTTGGGTAGTACAGCCTTGGTTTACATATGGGGATAAAACAGGTACAGTTGGAGAACCATATACACTTACTGGTGGAACTTATAATATTGAAATTTAATATGGAAATAGATTTAAAAGCACTTAAAAAAAGTGGATTATTTGTTGATGAATTTATGTTTCTTGCCTTAATTAATGAGGGAGAAGATCCATTAGCAGGAGAGTATCATTGGCCTTCTAAAATGTTAGAAAATATGGAAAATAACATGTGGGTTAAATACTGTGAAGATACTATTGAACTAAGAAGTAAGGCTAAAGAACTATTTGAACCTAAACATCCTGTTGTTAACTTTGATGAATTTTGGGAAGTATTTCCTGTTACTACTCCTTCTGGTAGAATATTAAGAGCAAGTAAAAAAATGTGGATAGGTAAACCTACTAGAGATTATGAAGTATGCAGAAAAAAATATCTTGCAAAAGTAAAAAGTGTGGAAATTCACAATAAAATAATACAGATAGTTAAAGCAAGAGTTGCTAGTAAAGATTATGAATATATGAATAATTTAGAAACATATATTAATCAACAAAAGTGGCAACAAGATGTTAAATATTTAAGTTTTAAACCTCAAATAGGTAGAACTAGTGAAATGGTATGAAAGATACTGTAAAACAAGTTAAACAAACTTTTTTAGATAATAAACAAAAAGTTTTAGAAGGAAAATTGGTAGGATTACCTCTTTATGAATCTTTTCCAAAGCTAGGACAATTTATTCCTGTAATTCCACCAGCAATTCAAGTAATGATAACTGCTGGTTCAGGTGTAGGTAAAAGCAACTCTTGGATAGGATTATTACTTTTAACAGTGTATAAATTAAAAAAGAAGCATCCAAAAAATAATTATAAATTTAGGTTTCTTATCTCTTTGTTAGAAGATAGTAAAGAAGATTTTATTGCAAAATTGTATTCAGCTGTAATATTACACAAATTTAATAAAAGAACAGATGTTCTTGAACTAAATAGTAGAAGAGGTGCTCCTTTACCAAAAGAAATTGAGAGCTTATTAGATTCTGCAGAAGAAGAAATAAATGAATTACTTAGTTATTGTGAGATAAATGACAGTGTGTACAATCCTACTGGAATTTATAAGTGGGGAAGAGCTATAAGTAATAAAATTGGCACACATTATACAAAGGAAATGGATTTTTCTGATGATAAAGGTGGTACTTATAAACATGAAGTATACTCTCACTATGTTCCTAATGATCCTGATGAGCAAGTAATCTGGGTAATAGATAATTTGAATAATTTACAGACTGAAAAAGGTGAAACTAGATTAGAAACTATTAATAAATGGACTTCTAGATATGGCAGACTTCAAATAACTAAGCATTGGAAGTGGAATGTAATTAATATTTTACAACAAGCTGCAGAGTCAGAAAAACCTCAATTTGATTTAAGAGGTAATCTTATAGTAGAAAGATGTAAAGTTTCTTTAGACGGATTAGGTAATTCAAAAGAATGCCAAAGAGATCATATACTCATATTTGGATTGTGGGCACCTAATAGATTTGGTATTGGAAACTATGAAGGATATAATATTGATAGACTAAAAGATGCTTATAGAAGTTTTATTATTCTTAAATCTAATATATCTGAAACTAATAAAGAAATCCCAATGTATTTTGACGGAGCTACTTCTGTATATAAAGAACTTCCTTCAGCGGATAAAATGTCAGAAGATACATATAGAAAAATAGAGACTAGAACTGTTACTCTTTAACTTATACTAGTAAAATCTTTTATATTATTAATATAAAAACTGAATAAAATATGGAAAAAGATAAATTATATCTAAAACAACCTTATAAAGAACATAAGGATTTAACTGTTCCAGTAACAGTACTAAAAATGCCTAATTCTCCTACTGATGATTATATTGTGTATTCTCCTATTATAGATAATACATTTTCTATAAGGATAGATGAATTAAAATCTACACCTGTAGATAGTGAATACGTAGTAGACAAAAGAGAAAAAGTAATTATGCCTTTAACAAAAAAAATGGTTGAAGTAATTGATATACTTGAATGTATTGCTAAATATGATGAAAAAGCCCCTTTAGTAGAAAAGGGTGGGTATTTTGAAGTTATTCAAAAAGATGTTAAAAAATTATTAGAATGATGAACAGATGGAAAATAAAATGGAATAGCGGTAATTTAGCAATTCTGTGTTCTAATTGTGATAAGATTATCAAAGAAGGAAGAGACTTTACTGAAGAAGAAATAAATGCAGTAAAAAATAGCATAGCTCTTCCATCTTATTACTGTGATGAATGTACTAAAAAAAGTAAGAAAACTTATGATAACCTTTAGGGATAAAACTTTCTGTTCACAAAATACTTGTATAAATTTTGATACTTGTACAGATGCTATGAATGATGAACAGAAAAGAAAAGGAGAATTATGGTGGGGAAGTCCAGATTTTCCATATTCTGTAGATAATAGAGTGCCTGCTTGTTATGAGTCTAAAAAAGAAGAAGAATGACAGAGGAAGAATTCAAAAAAAGTTTAAAAACTACTAAATCTTTTAAAAATAAAGAAGAAGAAAAAGAATATCTACATGAAGTAATAAAATACTGGTTAATTAACTATTCTCCTGCAGTTCATTTAAGTGTACAACAATTAAACGGCAGTGTAGTAGAAGTTGGTTGGTTACATGATGTACCTTTTATGAAAGGTGGTAATCAAGAACTTGCTCTTTTAAGGCGTGCATTTGTTAGTATTAAAAAAAATACTACCTTTGCAAGCTAATTTTAAATTTAAAAACAATGAAAAGAATATGTATAATTTTAAGTCTTATCCTCGCAATCAACCTAAGTAGTAAAGCTCCTACATTAGATAAAGAGTTTTTAGAAACTAGGTTTAACAACAATGTTAAAGAGATACTGCTACAAGACAGAATTAATCTAATTCTTAAAACTATAAGAATTATTGAGTCAAGAGAGAACTACCAATTAAAAGGAAAATCAAAAGAATATGGAGCATATCAATTTACTAAAGCAACATGGAAGTATTATTCTTATGTATTCTTTAAAAAATACTTAGATATAAAAATACCAGAAAATCAAGACTTAGTTGCTAGAGCTAAAGTTGATATGTTAGTAAGAAATGGATTTACTAATGAAGAAATAGCTTCTTTCTGGAATAGTGGTAGTAAAAAATGGAAAGGTAAAATAGGAACTAATAAATATGGTGTAAAATATAATGTTCCTAATTATGTAAATAAATTTATTAAAACTAAAAACTTATTAAAATGGTATGAAATATAACTTAAAAGATAAAATTGACTTCTTAGAAATGTCTTACACGCTTAGAGAAGCTTTTGAAGGATTTTACTGGGAGCGTTATCGTGGAGCCAATGATGCAATATTTGATTTTCTTGGAATAGATAAAAAAGAGTTTTCTGAAAAAGTTATAGGGTATAAAAGTTCAGTAGGAGGTTTTCCTATTATGAAAACTCTAGAAGATGTAGAGAAATTAACTGATGCTTTACTATTAGAATGTGCTAAGTTTAGATACCCTGTTGGGACTAAATTTAAATGTTTAGTTACTAAAAAAATTGATGAAATTCCTAAAGATGCGCATTTTAGGATAGGAACGCATAAACATGAAGCTAAAGATGTATATTCAGTTACTAATGGGTTTACTTTTTACTGTCATTTTAAGGATAATAAATGGGCAGAAGTAATAGAAGAACCTAAAACCAAAACTAAAAAAGAAGAATTTATAGTTGGACAGTGGTATAAACTACCAAAAACTAGTAATTTCCTTGCTAAATATAAATCTTTAGGCGCATGTTCAGAATATATTTCTGATAGAGGAGATTATTCAGGTATAGGAGGCTCTTGTAATTATGATGAGGCTATAGCTTGTTCATTAGAAGAAATTCAGCCATATTTACCTAAAGGACATCCAGATTTAATAGTTAAAGGATTTGTATTACCTGAAAGATGGCATGTTGTAGTAACTGAAGAAAACCAAGAAATACTTTCAAGATGGAAATATAAAGCGAGCACTCCTTTACTTAAAATCGGGTTTATTGTAGGAATTGCAACTAGTAATGGTAGACCAGATCATAATCCTGGACATATTAAAAAAGGAGATAGTTATGATTTCGGTGAAGAAATAACAACTGAACAATTTAAAAAGTATGTATTGAAAGAAGAAAAGAAAAGTATAAATGTAATGAGACCTTTTCCAACAGATAAACCATACTGGAAATTGAGGTGTATTAAAGAAACTACTAACTGGTATGATAGTCATCCTTCCAAAGTAGAAGAAAAGAAAAAGTTTTTTCCTGGGGATATTACATGGTGTGCTTTTGAAGAAGGTGAAACATGGAAAGGAAATTCTAAAACTGCCATTACTCCAGAAAATAATAAAAATACAACTAACTATAGACAGTCTGATTTTGAAATTTTAGAAACAGTAAATCCTACTAAATTAACTATAAATGATTTAATAGTAGGAGAATGCTATACTTCTGATGGAACTTATGGCCCTTATGTATTTCAATTTAGATCTATTAAAAATTCACATTATATAAATTTGACACATATGATAATGAGTAAGCCTGGTAACAATGGTGGTCAATATGCAATGAATACTGGATTAAATGATGCACATTGGGATAATTTGAGAAGAGCTACCTCTGAAGAGATTAAGTGGTTAAATGTATGTATGACTAAAGGAACATTTGTAGAAAAAGATTATGCCTTAAGAGGATATGATATGTATGGAAAGGCTTTAAAAGAAAATATTCCCGAAGAAAAATCTGATTCTGAAGAAAAATTCAAAGCAGGCGATATTCTTTATTTTCTAAATGATAAAAAACAATTTGCAGCTCCTACAGGAAGTATTGCTAAATGTGTTACTCCTTTTGATGGAAAATATATAAATATAGATTGGATAGATAATAAAGGAACTAATCAAAGTAGCGGGAAATATTATCCGAAAAATTTTAGAAAAGCATTACTACATGAAATTCCTAGTGAAGAACTAAAAGTTGGAGATTGGATTGTAGTTACTAAACAGTATGCGGATAATTATGCACATGAAGGATATATTGGTAAATTATTAGCAATAGCGGGCACAATAGGATTTAGAGTAGACCATCCAGAAATGAAAGGTCATGGGGACAGCTTTTGTAGTGAAGTTAGAAAAGCTAGACCTGAAGAAGTTCAGACTGCCTATATAAAAGAATTACACAAAGAAATGAACTATAGTGCAAGAACACGTAGAAGAATAGGTAATATAATTCCTGAGTGGATGGTAGGAGATTCTTATGAACAACCTACATTAAAAACAATTTTATCTATTGATGATGATGAACTTCCTATGGCTAGACCCAGAGAAGAAGTTAAAGTAACAAAACAATTAACAATTGATTAACAAATAATTATTAACTAACAATTAAATTTTTAAATTATGGCAAAGACAGTTTTAAATTCATTTTGCAAAGAATTTATTGCAAAGGTAAAAGGTGATGATGTAGAAGCACAAGCTGAAAAAGTATGGAGACAGGCTAATTCTGCTCTTAAAAGTTCAATCTCTTCAATGGAAGGTGATTTAATTGAAAAAGAAGATAGGGTTACGGAAGCACAAGAGAAGTTAATGGGGGCTAGGATTAATAATGGTAAAGCTATTACTGATAGAACTTACTATATTTCTCAGCTACTTGATGCTGAAGAAGGAGTAAGAATTGCTCAAAAACATCTTGATGCTCATATTGGTACTATTACTTTTTTGAAGGAACAGCATGAAAGTTTAATGAAAGAGGAGAAATAAATGGCAAGAGATTATTATAAAGTATTATTAGTAAGTCAGTCAGGTAAGGGCAAAACTTTTAGTTTCAGAAATATGGATAGAGAAACTACAGGATTTATAAATGTAGAGAATAAGCCCTTACCTTTTAAAGGAAATTTTAAGTATCATGGTAAACCTTTAGCAAGAGGTGGTGTATTTGCTGCTTTAAAAGCTTATAGCGATAATAAAGAAATAGATTGTATTGTTATAGATAGTTTAAGTGCTGTATTTGATATATTTATGGCAGAGGCAAAAGCTACAAAAAAAGGTTATGATATTTATAATTATTATAATGGGCTTGTTTCAGATTTTTTAACTGAAATTAAAAAGATAGAAAAAGAGGTATTTCTTACTGCTCATTATGAATGGATACAAGATGAAGGAGGTGCTAAAGAAAGAAGAGTAAAAACACAAGGAAAAGCCTGGGAGGGTACAATTGAAAAAGAGTTTTCTATTGTACTTTACGTTGATAGGCATTTAGATCCTAATACCAAAAAAGTAGAAGCTTGGTTTGATTTAGCATTAGATAACTCTAGTTCAAAATGTCCACCAGATATATTTGGAGAAGATGTTTTTAAAATACCAAATGACAGTAAGTATGTATTAGAAAAGATTGTTGAATTTACAAAATAATTAATATGAATAGAGCAACTAGAATATTAATATGGGCTTTCTTTTATATTCTTCTAGGAATAATGACAGCTCTTATTGGAGAACATTATTTTGAAAAAGCAGCTATTTGGTATGAATACATACTACCTAGTTTAACAATTATAATAGGTTTTTGGTACTTTGTAGAAGGTTTGAGTATGGGAAGAAAAAGTATTAAAATGGATTAATAAATTAAATTAAATAAATATGATAGAAAAAGTTTTAGATGGATTAAAAGGTATTGCTAAACTTATAGGTGGGCTTATATGGCTTTTAGTGGTGCTTCCTTGGATGTTGTCACAATGGTTGTTAGAATTACAAATGAGTGCTGATATTAAAGCCAAACAAAGACTGCTTGAGGAAATTAAACCTAAACCTGTTAAAAAAAGAGCACCTCGTAAGAAAAAAGTTGTAGAAACTATTGCAAATGAAACAATAAATGCTTAAATTTGCATAATACTAAGTAGCAGGGGAGTTGTTTTATAACACCTGTAAAAACTGTAAGTATGAAAATAAATATGAGTTTAAAAATGGAAATTTAAAAAAAACTTGTGCCCCCTCTAGGAGAGATTCCTAGAGTCAATGTTCTTACTAACTTACCATTAGAACAGTTATTAGGACATTTTTAGATGATTTCCATGCCTCTCATTGAAGCACACTTGGAAATCCTTTTACAGCAGGAGTATTCTAGAAATGCTCCTGCTATTTTTGACAAAAATAATCAATTAAACAATAATTAAATTAAATTTTATGAGTACAGAAGCAACATTTGGATTCACTGAAGAAACATCAGAAGTAGGTGGTAAATTTATTCAAATTACACCAGAAACTGCAATTGCAGAAGGTAGATTTATTGACAGCATGGAACTGATTGAAGATGGAGACAAAACGAGGTTTAAAGTAGTAGTAAAAAATGTACAAGGACAAACTGCGCAGAAAGCATGGTTTGAACCTAAGTTAGGTGGATTTGTAGATGAAAAAGTTCTTAAAACAAAGATTAGCCAATTTAATGGCGTAATGGCTAATATTGCTCGTAGATTTCTAGGAGAAAAATATGTACCAAAAGGAGTAACAGGTTTCAAAAGTTTGTGTAAAGTTGTAATGGCAGATATTGGAAATAAATATGAGGGGAAAGAATTACGTGTTAAATGTGTTTATAATAAAGATGGATTTCCAACTCTTCCTAATGTAGCACCTATATTTGAAAATATAGAAACAACTCCTTCAAAATTAATTATTAATCCTAAATATGATACTGTAGTATCATCATATAACCCTGGAAGTGAATCTCCAGATAATGATGATTTACCTCCTACACCAGAAGTAGCAACTACAGATGATTTTTAGTAATTAACATCAAATAGGGAGGAGAAATCTTCCCTATTTTTAAATTAATTACTATGTATGGATTTGGAGAAGAACTCACCAAAGAAAACCTTCTATCTAAAGTTTCTTCTTATGATATATTTAAACATTATAGTGAAAACTTTATAGAAGTAGGAAAACTATTCAATTCAGATTTTAGAGAAGATAATAACCCATCTTGCTGTATTGCTCAGATTAGAGGAGATTTAATGTATACAGATTTTGGTACTAGAGAAACATATAGATGTATAGACTTTGTAATGGCAAGACTAGGTTTAAATTTTGTAGGTGCATTACAACAAATTAACTCAGATTTCCATCTTGGATTAGGATATACTATAGATTTTAAACCAGATAGAACAGCTAGACCTGAAATACTAAAAGTTAGACCTAAGTTTAAAGAGAAGCAGTATACAGTTATTAAAAAGAAGAAAAAAGAATTTACTAAAAAAGATTTAGAATACTGGAATTCTTTTTATTGGACTGAATGGATGTTAAATGAGGCTAAAACTCAATCTATTTCTCATTATTGGATTAATGACAACATGTGGAGAATAAAGACTAATGAATTAGCTTTTAGTTATGAGTACTATTGGCATAATAAAAGAATGCAACGAAAACTTTATTTTCCAGAAAGAGATAACTTTAAATGGGTTAGTAATGTTGATAACACAATAGTTCAATTAGTAGATGTTGCTCCTAAAATGGGAGATATTTTATTCATTACTAGCAGTAAAAAAGATGCTGGTATATTTTGGAGAATGCGGTTAGATAAGATGTTTCCAGAGCTAATTATACATGGTGTAGCACCAAATAATGAAGGTGCATTTGTACCAAGTGATTGGTTTTATAAAATGCAAAATAGGTGGAAAAAGATAATAATTTTTTATAACAATGATAGTACTGGTATTAAAAATGCACAAAAATACGGTGAATTATATAATTTACAGTATTTTTATACACCTATAGATACACCTAAAGATCCAAGTGACTTCTCTAAAAAATATGGGTTAAAAGAATTTTTTAAATTAATAAAAAGTAAAATTTATGGGTTATAATGAAATATATAATAAAATTTTACAAAGTAGAAAACCTTTTCAAGTTGCTAAATCTGAAGAAATAAGAAAGAGAAATAATGAAGAATTAATGCAGGAAAATAGATTAAGGGAAGCAATTAGAGAAAGAAACTATCCTACTGCAAATCATACTGTCAAAAGACAGGTATACAAACTTTCAGAATCTTTTATTAACAGAGTATGCAAAATGAATTAATATTTATCCCAGGAAATATCCCATCACTAAAGAATAGCAAGGTAATGGGTAGATTTCCTTCTAAAACTGTTACCAAATGGTTAAGGCTATATGGAATACAGAGTTATAATTCTGGAAGAAAAGAAGTTAAATTTTTCAAAAGAATTCCTAAACAATATAATTTTGAAAAATTATGTAAACCTATAAAAGAATGTAGTATATATCCAATTAAGCTTGGATTTCATTTTGTAAGAGGTAGTAGACATAAGTGGGATTTTCATAATCCTTGTCATATATTATTAGATCTTATGACAGCTTTTGATATTATTCCAGATGATAATGTAAACTTCTTACTACCTTTTCCTTTAGAAATAGATGACAATTATTGGAACTATGATAAAACAGCTCCTGGTGTATATATTAAAATATTAAATTAAAATGAAATTAACAAATCAACAAATTACTGCTTTAGCAACTAAACTATACCGTGAAGTTAATCTTAAAATTAACAAGTATAATGAGAATCTAAATTCTGATAAAGAATTTGAAAAATGGGAGAAAAAGAATTCTAATTATAGAGTACTTTATAACAACGCTGTAAATGCTTGTAAGGCTATAATAGTCAATGATGAGCTAAAACTCTTTTGTGATTATTATATTAATAGCGTAAGTAAAAAATCTACAGAAGAAATAGACCAAATAGTGCGTACTGTATATAGAAGAGGATTGCCTTTAAAACAAGGTATCGGATTAGATACTATTAAAGAAGATATTGTTATTGAAACTATAGATTCAGAAAATGTAGATGAAATGTTAGAAAAAATAACTAGTAAATATATCAACTTTTAAAAGTTTTTACGAAATTGAAAAATATATATAAAGTATTAGAAGGAGTATATAATAACTTAGAATTACGTAGAACAGTTGTTCCTTTATTTATGGGAAAAACTGGTATTGGTAAAACTCACATCATTAGAAAATTTGCAGAAGATAAAGGAGTACATTTAGAATTATTTCTAACTTCTTCTAAACCACCTTTTGAAATTGACGGTATTGGTGTCCCAAATACAAAAAGAACACAAGCAGTTCACATAGAATTTGAAAATATACTCAAATTAAAAGATGGAGATATACTATTCTTTGATGAAATGCCTAATGGATTATTACCCACTTTAAATGCTAGTTTAACTCTATTAGAGAGTAGAATTACTGCAGCGGGGAGAAAGTTACCTGATATAATGATTGTAGCAGCAGGTAATAAAGAAGGAATGACACCAATGACTCCACAAATTAAAGAAAGATTTTTGTGGTATGATACAGTTTTTGATGCTAAAATGTGGAAAGAATATATGTTTAAAAAGTATGGATTAGTTAATGCTGTGTCTAATAAATTAGTAAGTTTAATAACAGCAGAAGATTATAGTACTTATAACTTCTGTACTCCTAGAAGTATTGATAAAGCTGTAAATATGATAATTAATGATATATTTACTCCATATGAAGTTCTTTTAAAACCTATTTTAACTACACTAATTGAGAATAAGACAGAAAACCCTGTAAAACTCAATGATGAAAGAGAACTTTTACCTGGAGAAAATATTCCTTGGTTAGATTTAATTAGGTTAAATAAAAATATCAGTATTTTTAATATTGAAGAAGAAGGTTTGGGAAAAACTAAGCATTATGAAATTTTAATGCTGGATGAGAATGATAATATTATTGGAGAAATAGAAAACATTGAAAAATTAAAATTAATGTATCATTTTTCTGAACAGGCTTTAAAGGATATAGAAAGAGGTGTTAAAATAAGCCCCACCCCCCGCACCGCCCTCGCTTCTCTCTCTCCTTCTCTTTTTCTTTTTTTTTCAAAAAAAAATAAATAATTAATTTATGGAATTATTAACAAGTAAAAAGTTTAAATTGCCCACTATCTATTTTATTACAAATAGAAAGGAAATAAAAGAACTTCCTATAGGAATTCCTTTTATATATGGAGATGAATCTGTCAAAGATAACTTGATTAGAATATTAGAATATGAAATACTCTATCAAAGAGCTTTAGCTACAGGTTTACCTTTTAACTTTAAAAAGATATTAGAAGATGAAGGATATGCTATACAAGATTATGAGTGGTGTGAAACTGTTTATGTCAATTACTCTACAAGTGGAAATGTTAATAGCATAAAAGATGATGATGATCTTAAACTTGAGCAAATACAGCACAGTTTAGGAATTAGACAGTATATAAATGATGCTGTTGCTATTCTAGACATTCAAGTAATAAAGAATCTAAATATTTTTCCTATTTGGTTAGATAATATAGAAGAAGCTGTTAAAACAAATATACACAACTTTTCTGTTTATAATCCAAATATGTATAATAAGAAATTGGATGGAATGTATGGAAGTATAGAACTAACTTCTCCTAAAAAGAATTTGTTTATATTTGATATATCTAGAAGTATTCCTAAAGGTATAGGAAGTACTTTTTTAGCTATGGGTAAATATTTAGGAGAAACTTTCTATGCTGATATTTTAATTACAGGTAGGAAAAGTGTTCTAATTCCTTACGAAGAACTACATACAATAACTATAGATACTGCATATAAACAGTGGGGGAATGGACAAGAAAATAATATGTTCAAAAAACTATTAACTTCTGATACCAAGCAGTATGGCACAGTCATATGCTATGGAGATAATAATCATCCTGGCGATGATTGGCATAGTGATGGTAGTTGCATATCAGATGAAGATGGTAAGAAGTTGTGTAGATGGGCTATAGATAAATTAATTTCACTACATACAGAAGGTACTAGATACTTAGCTGGATATAGTAGATGGTTTGATGTAGAAGAAAAAGATATTACAAGAGTAAATAATTGGATTAAATACCTAAAATAATTAAATTACAAATAAATTAAAATTAAACAACATGAAAAAGATTTTTGTAACAAAAGAAACCTTGAGTTTAAAAAATGGTGGTTATTTAGTAGCAGGTGATGATAATATTCCTGTATTTAATCAAAAGTTTGTTGCCCTTCAAAATCACGCTGAATGGGTAGTAACTTTTGCAGAAAAAGCAAAAGATAAAGATTTTGTTGGTAAAGTTCCTGATACAGTTCAAGATGTTGTAAATGAAGTAAGAGCAGTACTAAATAATAAAACTGTTAAATATGTAGATTCTCCTGAAAAAGTAAATAATAGTTTGTCGGAAAAACTACAAAAAGAAGCTTTAAACTTTATTGCATACCAAGCAAAAAAGACAAGAGCAGATAAAATTAATGCTTTTTTGCAGCAGTTTAACATTATTAAGGAATTTGAAGATTTTGGTCTATATTTTGAGGAAGACATTTGTAAATTAGACAAAATTTATACAATTGAAGAAATTGTAAAAGCTGTAACAGAAGTTATTGACTTAATTGATTAATTTTTATTAATTTAACTTAATAAAAGCCTGATAGAAATGTCAGGCTTTTTTAATATTCTAATATGGAACTTAAATATTATTTAAAAATAGAAATTAGATATTCAATTCCAGAAGATGAAAATTTACCAGAAGATACCCATCAACAAATATATTTTAATAAATTCATAAATTCTGATTTATTTAACACTGAAGAAGAATGTATTAATTATGGAAATAATTTAATAATTGATAATAGATGGATAGAGCAATATCCTGGTTATAAAGGATTAGAATTAAAAAGAAAATTAGGGTATCCTTTAGTAGCACCATCATTAAAAAATGGGGCAAAGATTTTTATTAGTGTTCGTTCATTGAAAATATTTAATTATATAGATATGAATTTAGAACTGCAAAAATTTAATATAAGAGAAATTAAAGAAAAATTATGAGGGAAAATATAGAACAAGTTATTGAATGGCTAAAAAAGAAAAAGATTAAAGGCTGTATTACAGGCTCTACATTATTAGGAGTATTTCCAGATGAAAAACATCCTCAAGATGTTGACTTTTTTGCATATACGGAAAAATCTTTTACAGAAATGTTTTATGCAATGTACCATGATAAAATGTTTCATATAGTAGATCCTTTGGAAAAATGGAAGGCAGATAAATTCATTAATGACCCAAAACAAGGATATGTAGGAATTACTACAATTAAATTTGTATACAATACTTGTGTTCCAGTAAATATTATATATAAAGCAAAATGTGAATCTGCATTTGCAGTATTAGCATCATTTGATATGAATATTATTTCCAAAGCATATGATACATTTTTGGAAAAAGAATTAGACTTAACAGAAGGATCTACAGAAACTAAAATTGCATCTTGGAATAAGTGGAATACTAACTTTTATGACTCAGAACTATGGCAAATATCTCGTATTCTCAGACAGTTAACTAGAGTAATTAAATACCACAAAAGAGGGTATAATACTGATGCTGTAGTTCTAAAATATATAGAATTAATTGATGAGGTACAAAAGTTTCAAAACATTTTTGATTCTGATAATTTTAGTGAAAAATTAAAAATAAGGAAAAAGAACACTAAAATTGTTAAAGAGATCTGTAAAGTATGGCTAGAAACGCATGAAATTACAGATGAACAACTAGAACTATTACAAGAAAAAATTAAAGAAATATAATATGACAGTTACAATAGATGAATTGTTAAATGCTTTGCAAAATCCATCAGAGGTTACTTTAGAAAATACTAAAGATACTTGGAGCAGAATAGGAAGTAAAGATGATTTTGCAGAACTAGGAATGGAACAAAGTGAATTAGATGCATTCTTAAAAGAATGGCAGAAAGATAATCCTTATGAAAATATTTAGATATGGAAGTAAAAGATATAAACAGATTACTTAGAAAAGTTAAAAAGTTCATTAAAGATAATGGACTAGATTTTGATGGAACAGGAAGTGACCTAAATGGTACATGTGTTATACTTGCAGGGTATATTTCTTACCTACTAGAACAAGAAGGGGGGAATAGGCATGATGGAGAAGAAATAATATTCAAATTATCTCTATCACCTAGTGCAGCTACAGAATTAGATAGAGTATTTGATTTTGCTTATGATAATTGTTATGAAATCTTTTGGAATACTAAAGAAGCAAGAGAACAATATGTATTTTAATCATGCGTACTTTCTTATTAAGAGGTAAAGAACCGATAGTAAAATTTAAACTATTACCAGATGGAGTAATGTATAAAGGAGTAGTACCAGATGGCTATAACCTAGCTGTCTCACCTACTCCTGGATACATTGTTGTAGATATAGACAACCATGAAGGAAAGAAGAATGGTTTTGATATAATACATCCTCATATTCTTAAAGAATTATTATCTACTTTGCACTACAAAACTAAAAATAATGGAATGCATTGTTGGTTCAAATACACTGGAGATAAAAAATTAGGAAATAAAACTTGTGGTCAAGGTATAGATTTAAGAACTGAAAAAGGATATGTAGCATGGTGGCATACTAAGCCTATAGAAGAGTGTTTAGATGAAATTAAAGAAACATCCGAACTAATGAATAATTGGCTAGAAGGATTGTTTTGCTACAAAGCGGTTTTAGATAAAAAAATAAATAATTATGATAGTAACATTAAATGAATTAAAAAATGTTTCTCTACCTGAAGAAACTAGAAGTTACACACCAGTTCCTCATGGAGAATTTATAAATATTATTCGTGAAAAAGCAGATAAAGAAGGTTTTCAGTTTGTAAGAGAAGATTATAAAATTGCTAGAGAAGGTGATTTAATGTCTGGTAAACTTATATTTATTGGAGATGAGCCTGGAATTAATATGCAAATAGGAATTGTTAATTCTTATGACAAAAGTAAAAGTGCTATGATAGGGATTGGAGCAGAAGTGTTTATCTGTATGAATGGGTGTCTATCAGCAGATTACGAAATGAGAAGAAAACATACTACTAATGTATGGAGAGATTTAGAAGAAATGATTTCTCAAAGTGTTAAAATGCTGTATGATAATTACAGAATGATTATAAGTGCAAAAGATAGATTATCTGATATAGAATTTGATAAAAGAGCACAAGCAGAGCTATTAGGAAGAATTTTTGTTGAAGAAGAAATTGTAACGCCTACTATGGCAAATATTGTTAGAAAAGAAATTATAGGGTCTACAAAATTTCTTGAAGATACCGCATGGTCTTTTTATAATCATGTTACACATGCTCTTAAAGAATCTCATCCTATTGAGTACATTGATAGACATGTAAGTTTTCATAACTTTATAATGACAAATTTTAGATAATGAAGTCTAAATTAGTATTAATAGATGCAGATGGTTTATGTTATCATTCTTCAAAAGAAACTCTTCAAGAATCTATAGAAATAATTGATGAAAAAATAAACAACATTTTAGAGAAAACTGAAGCAACTCATTATAGTTTATTTATTTCAAATAATCCTTATTTCAGACACAAAATAGACCCTTTATATAAAGCATCAAGATCTAAGTGCAGTTCATCTTTAAAGTGGCTTAAAACACTTAAAAAGTACCTTGTAGAGGGTTATAATGCAAACAGTATGTATTTAGTTGAAGCTGATGACTTAGTAGCATATTGGTTTAATAAAGATTTACATATTGCAGATGACGGTAAGATAGAACCTAGAGAAGTATTTGATGATGCTTTAGATTATTGTAAACAAGAAAAACTAGATTTATTTCATTATGAACCTTTAGAAGTTATTATAGCAAGTCCTGATAAAGATTTATTGCAATCAATTCCAGGTAAACATTTTAATTATACTTATAGATTAGAAGAAAAAGATAATCCTGGTAGTTTAATTAAAGGTTGGTGGGTTGAAACTGAAAAAAAAGACTGTATGAAATTCCAACTTATGCAATTGATATGTGGAGATACTACAGATGGAATTAAAGGAATTGAAGGTAAAGGAATAAAATACTTTGAAAAAATTTATGATTCTATAGAGTTTTATTCATTTGATACAGTTTTGCTTCAGTATATAATGACGTATGGAAACAGTCAAGGTATCTATGAATTTCAAAAGAACTATAGATTACTTCATTTACTAGATTGCGATAGAGATTTTGAAAGAGAAGTTGGAGAACTACCTGAATTACCTCATATTAATGAAGTAGTTAATACACAAAATGAAAGTTTAGAACAAGATAATGGTTTTTGATATGGAAATTAAAATTAACGTTGTAAAAGTTGCTTCAGAACTTGCTGAAGAAAGGTTAAAAGAACCTTTTAGAGAAGCTGGATATACTGAAGATGAAATTGATACCAGATTATTTGAAGAATGTGATGATGGTGTGTTTAGATATAGAGAAGACTATTTAAATGAGTCTTTAGAGTTATATGATTATTATTATGATAAATTAATAAAATATGGAAAGGAGATAGATGAATAAATCTTTTATTATAGAAAGAGATGCACTAACTCAAGTTTGGGAGAAACAAAAGTTTACTGTTGAAGCAGAAGATTTAACTACTGCTATTAATAAGGTAAGAAGAACTCCAAAAGAAGAATTGTACAAAACTTTTAAATTTGAACTAGAAACTTTGCAAAATACAGAAAAAGAGTTAAGTAGTCAAATTAATGTTGATAAATGCTATGAAATACCCTACCAACCAAAATTAAACCTTTAAAGCCTTTTATAATGAACTCTATCAAAATTGAAGCGGGAAATGAGATTAAGTATATTCCTAAAAATGCTAGGATGATAGAGCTTTACACTAATACCATTGAAGTTACTGAAGAAATTATAGCAGAAACTGGTGAAATTAAAGGAATAACTATTGGAAGTAAAACTGTTAAGGTAGGTGATAAGTTCTCACATAACTATGAAGAAATACCAAGTAGTTATGAAGTGTTTAAAATAATGAGAGGAGGAGACTCTAAACTTACTTTTAGACATAAATATACAATTCTTTCACATGAAAGAAATAAAACAACTGACTATATTCTTCCTTGTTTAGGGCAGAATAAGGCATATTTTGATACTGATGGGTATCTTATTAATGCTTACTTAGGAGAAAAAGATACAAAATTATATTTATTGTATAGATTTGCTAAAACTGAATACTATGGTGAGTTAGAAAAAAGACTTTTCAATCATCCTAGATTTCTGCAATTAAAGAATTCTATACCAGGATATGATTTATTTATTTTTAGTATTCCAGAATATATTGAAGATGATATACAACTATTTAAAAAAGGAAAATATTCAAAATTATCTAAAGAGTTAAAAAGTATGATAAAACTTTTTTATAAATTGAGTGAAAAAAGCAATTTATGGAAAATATTGACAAAAGATGAATCTCTTATCAAACAATTTGAAGATAACTTTAGAACTCCTAGAGGATTTTTCTGGAATATAGATTTAGATATAAAACCTAAACTAGAGCAGGAATTATGGAAACAATAATAATAATTTTAATTAATGTTGCAGCATTAAGCCTAGGAGTTGTCCTAGGTTTAATGGTTGCATTATACTTACTATGGAGACAACTATATGAACAAGGAATGGTTACAGAAGACTTTTGGCTCTGGTTGGCACGAATGTTTGAAGACATATTTAGAGAGTGAACATTTTAATAAATTAGGACAAGGACTAGCACATTTAAGAACTACTAAAACTATATATCCAACTAGTGATAGAGTATTTAGATGCTTTAAAGAAACTCCTTTTGATAAAGTTAAAGTAGTTCTATGGGGGATGGACCCGTATCCAACAGAAGGATTTGCAGATGGGCTATTATTTTCTAATAGTTTGAGTACAGGAATGGCTCCAAGCCTAAAAAATGTGTTAATTGAAGTAGATGATAACTATCCTGAGTGGATAGATAGAGTAGATTATGGAAGATTGGATAGACAAGACTTACTAAGATGGGCTAAACAAGGAGTATTGTTAACTAATGCAGCACTTACTGTAGAAAAAGGTAATCCAACTTCGCATATAAAATATTGGAACAAATTTACTACTGCTGTGTTAGAAGCATTAAATACTAAAAATGAAATAATTCATGTATTTTTTGGTAAAGAGTCACAAAAATATGCTAAATTTGTGACAAATAAAACTCATACTATATTGAATATCACACATCCTGCAGTGCATAGTTATGGAGGAAGTGGTTTCTTTGGTTGCAATGTTTTTAAGAATATAAATTGTGAATTGGAATATAGAAATAAATCTATAATTAATTGGTAATTATTACTATTTTTAGTAAATTTGTAATTAATATTAATTACAATTAATACTAATTATGGGGAAAATAAAGTATTTAGTAGATGAAAATTATTTTGATGTTATAGATACTCCTAATAAAGCATATATTCTAGGGTTGTTTTGTGCAGATGGGTATAATAATGAACAAAGAGGTACTATAGTACTTAATCTACAGGAACGTGATGTTGACATTTTATTAAAAATAAAAACTGAGTTGAAATACGAAGGTAACTTAACTTATGATGTTAAAGATTTTACTAGACAAAATCAATATAGACTTACTATTACACGGAAAACTTTAAGTAAATCTTTGGCAAATGCAGGATGTCCACAGTACAAAACTAAGTCATTGAATTTTCCTGAGCTGGATGATACTCTTTATTCTCATTATATTAGAGGATTTTTTGATGGAGATGGCTGGTTTTGCTTAGATTCCAGATATAATAATAAAGTGGCTACTTTTGGTATCATTGGATTAGATAATATTCTTTTTAAAATTAAGAATATATTTAAGATAAATGATATTGAAAGTACCATTTATGATTATAAAAAAGGTAAATACACCATAAATAATATAAGGTATTTAAGATGTTTCAATAGAAAAGAATTAATAAAATTATACAGTTATTTATATAAAGATGCTGAGTTGTTTCTAGAACGAAAACACTATTCTTTTAAACTATTTATGGATGCAATAAAAAGCAAGAAATAAACAAATAATACAATGGTAAAATGAAAAATTTAATAGAAAAAATTAACTCTGCAAAAATAATACAAACTGAGTATCCAGATGAAATGTTATTCCCTAAAAAAATACAAGAAATTCTTTATTTGTGCACAATAGTTGCAGATGAGTTATATATAGATAGGCATAGATGGTATGAATTATCTACTACAGTTTATGAATTTGAAGGTCAGTATTTTGGTATTGAATATGTTACACAGTGTTACTCTGAAAGTAGCTCTATTGAAGACATGTATCACACAATTAAAGCTTTCCCAATGAAAGCTGTTCAAGTCACTACTTATGAAAAAATATAAGCAAATAATATATTTTTAACATGTTTAACAGGAAAAGAAAAGAAAATAAGAATAAAACTATAATTGCTGAACAGTATGAAATAGTTACTAAACTTGAGTTTAAAGTAAAGTTAGAGAATGAAAGACAAATTAACGCTCTAAAAAATATTTTAAGTGGTGCAGAAGCTTATATGTACTCTAGAAGGAGTTACAGTGATATGGATTACTTTAAAGAAGAACTTGCTCTTATAAAAGAATTTAAAAAGGTTATAGACTTTACTTAAAAAAAATATTTAATACTATTATGAATACTTTAGAAAGTTTTGAAAGAAGAGCTGAACATGAAATTGAACTTATTGAACAGGATGATTCTATGTCGGTTGAAGAAAAAAGAGTTGCTATAAAGGAAATTTATAATGATCTAAAAAGAATAGCAAGAAAATATGAAGAAGACACTTATACTTAAAGAGTTATGAAAGTATTTGAACAAGAAGAAATTGATAAAGCTGCTGAGAAACATGCAAATTATGTTGTTTCAGAATATACTCCTACTGAATGGAGTAATCAGCAACTTAAAAATTTAATAGAAGCTAATTTTAAAGGTGCTGTTAGTTTTGCGAAATCTAAAGTAGAAGAAATAGTTGTTGAATTTGGAGAATACTTATTAGATAATGTAGAATTATTTGATGAGTGGAGTAGGTGTAAAGTATCTACAGATTATTGCTTTAAACAATTTTTAAAAGAAAGAAATGAGACCTGATACTGATATAAAAAGAATATGGTTTACTGCAGATTTACATCTACTTCACCCTAAAATAGTGGAGATTTGCAGTAGACCCACTTCTATAGAAGAACATGATGAATGGATTATTAGTAGAATAAATGAGAAAGTTGGTAAACAAGATCAACTTTATATTCTAGGAGATGTTAGTATGGGAAGTAAGAAAAATACTGAACCTTTAATAATGAAAATTAAATGTAAGAACAAGTTCTTAATAATAGGGAACCATGACAACAATTTGTTAAATTCCACACTGTTTACTCAAATTACTCAAATTAAGAATTTTACATTTAACTCTCCTAGTTATCCTAATATTCATATAGTGCTATGTCATTATCCCATAGCTAGTTGGGAGAGGAAAATACATGGTGCAATGCATATGTATGGGCATGTACATGGAAGATTTCAAAATTCAGGATTAAGTTTTGATTGTGGGGTAGATGCTCAAAATTATTATCCTATATCTTTAGAGGAAGTATTTGATAAAATGACTAAAATAAGTTTGAGTATGTTTTAATACGGGTAAATAAGTACATAAAATTAAAATTATATGAAACAATTTGAACATCCTAATATGGGTAATGATTGGAAATGCCCTATATGTAATACTAATGAAGATAAACCAATAGTATTAATGGGAGTAGACGGAACTGAAGATGGTAATATAGAAGAAGCTGAACAAATTCATTTGGATTGTATTAATCTAAGGCTGAATAAACAATATAGACTAATATATCAGAAATATGGGTAAAAAAGTTAATATAGATGATTTAGTAAACTGGTGGTTAGAAAAATATCATGGTACTAATATAGAAAAAATTTTAGAAGAGAATCCTAAATGGAAAGAGAATCCTAGTGAACATACTAGAGAGTTCTATGAAAAGTATGCTGTAACACAGGAGCAACATGATGAATGGTTACAATGGGCTAAGGAATATACTAAAAAGGTAACTAAAGTTAGAGGAGAATTATTTAATAGAAGTTGGGGCTTTGTTTATTTAGATTGCGCCCCACAGGTAATTAAAACTAAAGAAAATGAATAACAAATTGAAGTACAAACTTATAAAAGAATATCCAGGTTCTCCTGATTTAGGTTGTATATTAAAGTATGATAATGAATGTGATGTTTCAGCAGATGTTAAATACTATCCAGAATTTTGGGAAAAAGTTGAAGGAAAGAATTGGGTAATATTAGGAACAGTAGTTATGAGATTACCTGATAGAGTAAAATTTAAACTTGGAGATAAAGTATATAATCCTAAATGCCCCACACAAAAATTTACAATAGAAAAATTCTATTTAGATTGTGAAGGTAGGCATATGTTAGTTGGCCCAGGACATGTTGGAATACATAAGATTGAGCATTATAAAGAACCTTTATTAAAAGATGAATTTGGTAATGAATTATTTGAAAGAGATGTTTTTTGGTTCGTAGATTTTAATTTTGAAATGTGGCAAGGATTAGTATGTGATAGTAATATTAGAAAAAATGTAAAACATTTTAAATTTAGAAAAGATGCAGAAAAATATATAAATGAAAATAAACCTAAATTTAGTAAAAAAGACTTATTAGATTTTATAATAAACGCTAAAATTTTCTTCAGTTATGAAAATATTAAATATACAGAGGAAAATTATATATTTTTTGCCAGAGAATGGATAAGAAAGAAAAAGGGAGATTAAGTTCTCCCTTTTTATTTAAAATACTTTATTTCTCATATTAACTGTCTTATTGTATTGATTTATAAGATAAAAATTAGATGTAATATTTCTCCACTTTTGTTCTTCCTCAGATTCTGTTAGATCTTCAAATATTAGATCTAGTGCTGAATTAAAACCTCTGGTTGCTCTAATAGGAATTGCTAAAATTGGAATTGGATCTTTCACGATTTCAATAAATGTTTTAGGGCTTAGGTAAAATGTAGTGTCAGCCATGACTCTATTTAGCATATTTAGAGCCATTTTAGCATCTTCATTATCGTCATCATCATCTATACTTGCTTTTAATAATAAGTATATTGAGAACATTGCTGCGTAGAGATAAATTTCCATAAGATTTCTTCTCATATTCTCCAATACTAGATTTCTATCTTTAGCAGAAATATTATTTAAATCTACTTTACCAGTAAAATGCCCAGCAACTAATTTACCTAATACCTGAAAAGACTTTTTAAACCCCAGTTTACCAAAAGTTCTGTATCTTCCTTCAACTTCTCTTTGCAAATCATCATCAAATTTTCTACTTTCAAATCTTTGTGCAATACCTTCTATCATCCAACTTGCTCTAAATTGTGCTAACATTCTAGTTAGTACATATTTTTTATACATTGGGGATGCATTAGGATCAAAGTTACCATGCAACTTTATTTCTATCTTATTTACATATCTATTAAAGTCTAGAAAAGCTTTATTATCTTCAGGATTAGTCCAATCTCCCCTCCATTCTTTATTTTCTCCAAATCTTTCCACATTCCATTCACCACTATCATCAAAAGCTTCCCATAAACTTATTTCTTTTTCTATACCATTCTCAACTACATTAACTTTTTTATTTAACATAATAGAAATCATAGTCTGCCCTTTGATAAATAAATCTCCTTTCCTAAGTAGTACATAAGGAAAAGCCTTTAATTTCTTCAATGTTTCATTTTGTGTATCTGAACTGTTATACTCTAAATTTTCATAAAGAAGATTAAATTTAGCAATTAAATTGGTAGCCTTATCCAACTTACCATCTTTTAAATTCAATGCAGATTTCCACATTAATCCAAAAGCTTGTATAGTTTGTTTTGGATTAAAATCTGTTTTTCCTGCTGCCCAAGTTAAATTCGATAGAACACCAAACATATAGTTATTAAATGCTGAGAAAGGGTTAAACCAAAATGCCATAGCCTGATTATACCTCATTAACTTATCTGCAACTTTAGACATTACTAAGTTTCTACCAAGACCGTTAGCTTCATCTTCAAGAGGTTTAATTAATTTCTCATATTCATCTTGAGTAATTTCATCATTATACAGTTTATCCTCAATCTCATCTCTTTTTTCTACTAGTTGTTTATATCTTTCTTTAACCTTCATTACTTTTATATCATTCCCAAACATCTCTTTGAGAAGTCTAACAGCAGTATCAGCATCATTAGATTTTCTTAATTTTTTAAAAGCCTTTTCTATTTCTTCTGCTTTATCTTGATTAACTATTTCAAAAGTATTTCCTTTAAAGGTTTTAATGCTAGTTACCCCTTCATCCATTTTAGTCTTCTCAAATAGTTGAGAATCCATAAACCACTCTATAGTTTCAAGAGTATTATTTAATTCATTTGTAGTATATTCTTTGCGTTGTTTACTTTTAGCAATAGATTGCAGAAATTTATGTGCTAATTCTGTTCTATCCTGTACTTCACTTTTATACTTATAGTTAAGAGCCATTGTACCAAACATAGGAAGAATTTTTTCTAAATCTCTACTTCTTTCATCCACTGGTATTGGAGATGTAAATTTAGTAGGTATACTTTTATATAATTGTCCTATCTCATTTTCTTCTAAAAATCTATTCTCCATTCCAGCCGTAGAAGTCATACTATTAATAAAGTCTTCACCATATCCAGCTACAGCACCTTTAAGTCCTTCTGCATTCATAGCAAGAACAAATTCTCTTTTTATTCTAGGTAAGAAGTTAGCTTGTATATCTGATCTAATATGTTGAGGTAAATAAGACATCATCTCATCCATAAATTCCCTTATAGTATTGTATGCTTCTAATAATTCTTTATCATTCTCTATTCTTTCATAGTTAGCATCATACCATTCAGTTTTTTTACCTTCAATTATTTTCTTAGGTTTATTAACAACAAATCTATTAAAAGTAGATTGAGTAAATTTCTTTGTTTGACCTTCTATGGGAGCATCTTGTTGTTCTAACCAAACTATAGGACTATTTTTATCTACCCATTCTGATACTATCATAGTAGCCTGTTCAGAACTTAATTCTCCAGTTTCTACTTTTTCTTCATTAAGCCTCTTAATTATTTCTAAATTCTCTAAATATTTTTGATAAGACTCTGCTGCTTGTTCTATAATTTCATTAGCTCTAACCTCTCCAAACTGCTCTTTAAGATATTCAATGTGCATTTCCTTAGTAACACCCTCTCTAGACTCGTATTTACTATCAATAAAATACCTCATATCTACAGTAACAGTATTATCTTTAAGAAATTTAGTTAGTTTTTTATAAGCGTTGTTTCTGCTAGTAGTAGTAGATTTAGGATTAGTTATACTTTTTCTCAATGCATTATACGCTGCCTTTCTAGCATCATACCAAGTTTGAGAATATCTATTAGTCATATTACCTGTTGGGTTCCCATCTTTATCTACTTGCCATAAAAGGCTCTCTAATCCCCTTTTTTTAATAGGAGCCAAAACATCTTTAATTCTTTGACTCCAACTTTTCATTATTTGATCCACTCTAACAGCAGCATCTCTATTCATTTTATCCAGAACAGTCAGATATTTAGTACCTGTAGCACCTAGCCATCTACCAAATTCTGTACCTTTATCCAAGTCTTTTAATTTATAAAGTTCTTTAAGAAATTCAGAAGTACTTAAATAACCTGCCTGCTTAGTTAAGAATTCTGCATTAATGTTAAATAGTCTATCTGTTATACCTTCAGAATCTATTCTAGCTCTTAAAGCATCAAATTTCTCAATCACTCTTTCATCTAAAGCATCTCTTTCAACTCCTTCACCGTAAAGTATAGTTTTAATATCATACCACAACTCTATAACTCTTTTAGCTTCATTTAATTCTGCAGGATGGAAATTTTCTTTATTAAATAAACTAACTACCCAGTCTAATTGTAAATTAGCAATATTTATAAGAGTATCTAAATCCTGGGAATTCTCCAACTCTTCAATTTTTTCTTTTAACTCTCTACTATGTTCATGCAATTTAGCTTTTTCAAGATTATCTTCAACAGAAGTTTTAGATTTTAAGTCATCTAATCTTCTTTGTTCCAGCCTTAATTGACCTTTTAAATGAACTATAGCTTTTTCATAAGGAACAAATACAGGCTCTGATTCTATTTCAGGAGAAGGCTCTTTATAAGGAATTCCAGTACCTTTTTCATCCACATATATTTCAAGTCCCTTAGATTGTCCATATTTTTCAATAAGCTCTACTAATCTAGGATCTGCTGCTTCTGTTATTCTACATTTCATATTACTCACACTTAAATTTTATCTGACCTGTGCTGATTAATTTTCTCATTAATTCTCTTTGTTCTTTAGTTAATGTCTGCATATATTTACTTACTGACATGCCTAAATCTCCTTCAAAGGTAACATTTTCTTTTGGTTTTACAATAGTTATTTCTCTCCACTGATTTCCATATTCATCAGTAATAGTTTTAACATTATTTTTACCAAATTGTTTCTCTAATATTTTGCCTACTCTAATCTCATAAAATGCTTCAATAGGTTTAAGTTTTTCTATACCTTGTGATTTAAGATTCTGTTTTTGTTTTTCTAATTGCTCAATACCATAAGTCCAGCTTCTTTCAGCAAGTAATTTATTATTATATGGTTTATCGTAGCCAAACCACATCCCCTTATTTTTACCTTGTTCTATTATGCCAAAATCAGTTTTAAATCTAAGTTTCAATCCAGCAATACGTGTATCTAAAGCTTTTATCTCATCAGCAATAGTTTGATGACCTTCAATTTTAGCAGCAGTTTCACCTTTAGGAAATAATACTTTCTCATATCCTTTCTTAGCACTATCTTGCACAATAGATTTAATAAAGAATGTTACCCAATTAGAGTCTTTGTTTAGAAGTTGTAAAAATTGATTACCTTTAGTATCATTATAAATTGGTGCAGGTAATGGGCTACCTTCCTCATCATAATCTATAGTTTCTAAACCAGTTTCTCTAACTAATTCTTTACTATCTCTACCTTTCTGAAATAAATCAGATTGTATTTCCAGTATTCTACGAGTTTTAGAACCTTCAACTTCTTTAGTTTTCATGGGAAAAGGTAAATATTCATCCTCTAATTTTTCCACATATTCTGCTTCTTTACTGATTTTTTCATCACTTCTAAACCAACCTATACCTTTATCTGTACTAAACTGAGCATGTCCTTTAATAGAAGGTGTAATTAATGGAGTAGATATTTCATTCTCAGTATAGTTAGTACCTCCTGGAACTGTTAAGTTAGCATAATAACTAGTAGGTTCTCCTTTTTCACTTTCAGCTGCATTTCTATTTTGCATTATTGCTTCTATTGGAATTCCAGGTTCTGCCTCAAAACTACCAAATTGTTTTTGTTTGTTTTTAGCAGTATTAACTTCAACACTATAACCATAATTACCAACTAAATCTAATAGTTTTTCTTCTATAGTATTGCCCCTACTATTTTTTAATAATTCTATTTGTTCTAAAGGTATCTGTAAATCTTTCTGTATTTTAGTCCATAACACATCTTCATTTTTAATACCTTTAGCCCAGTTATTTATTTTATTTAAATTATTAAATACTTTATTAACTACATCGTATACATACTGTACTTGTCCTTCTTCTCCAAATACAAGATTAACTTTATTTTTATCATACCCTTCAACTAAAGGGCTTATAGATAAATCTATATCATCAGCAATATTACCTGTTAATTTATCTTTAAGTATTTGTTCCTTATCAGTTACTTCTTTTTTATTTTTAGTATTCCAATCATATTTATTAATTAAATAATCTAAAGCAGTAGCATGAGAAGGTTGACCCAATTCTTTATAATAAAAAATAGGTTTATTTTTTAATTCTCCAGATTCAAGTTGTTCTCTAATCCACTGTCTTCTTTGAAGAAGATTATCATATAAATCAGAATTAATATTATTTAAATACTTTTCATAAAAAGAAGAACTAATATCTTCCTCTTGAATAATCCATTGAGTATATGCCTCAACAGCTTCTTTTATAGTTTCTGTTTTTATTAATCCTTGTGTTTTTCCAGTAGGAGCATGACTAAAAGGATTACCAAAATGTTCATTAGTTCCTTGAATTCTTGTTGAAACTATGTGGGCTGAAACATCTTCATCCACACTTACAATAGCCTCTGTAGCATTTTTTAAATTACTCCAAGGCTCAATATGTACATTTTCAGATTCAGTTTTATTACCTAATTGAGAATATATTTCTGAAACTTTAGACGTAATAACATTTTCATCTTTTCCAATAGTTTCTAATAAATCAATAACTTCAACTAAAGTATTTGTTAAAACACTCTGCTCATTTACAGTAAATCCTAATCCTTTAATAAATTCATTGTAAACTTGTCTAATTAAATCTTTAAACCTTTCCCAAATAGTTTTTTGAGAATTAAAGGACATTTCATTTAATCTTTGTTGAAATTCTTTTTTAGTAAGAACTTCAGCCATAAACTCTGTAGGGCTAGTAAATCCATATAGTCCAGTTTTATCTTCTACAGATAATGAAGAATCATCTAATTTTTTATTTCTAATTAATTCAATTTTCTTTTGATCCTCTTTTGAAAGCTTGTTGTAAGCTACCATAAATAAGGTATCAATATTTCTAAACTTCTCTCTTACTTTATCTGTAAGTAAAGGATGCTCTTCTTTTAATCTATAAGCTCTATAAGCATCTGCAGTAGGAATATGAACTAATTCGTGGATTAAAGTGTTTTCAATATCTTCATTAGATAATTTTCTTCCATAAAAATCCGCAATTCTTTTATGTTCTTTAGGATTAATAATAATAGTATCACCTTTTCTTTTCCCTTTAATTATATTTCCATTTTTATCTTTAAGATTATTATCTAAAATAACTTTAAACTTAGGAAATAAGTTTTCTTTAGTAAATAAGGGTATCAATGCTTTATATCTATCAGTTTCTAGCTGTGATAATGCAAAATCTAAGGCTTCTTTTCCTTCAGCATTAAACACATCTACATATTTAGAAGCTTTGATGTTTTCAAACTCTGTGTTTAATATTTCTCCTATTTCAATAGTAGTATCTATAGTAGGTGTTATTTTGGGTTTAACAACAGGTGTAATAGTTCCTTCTGGATTATTTTCAGGTATTGTTGATGTAACTTGTTCCCCATTAAAATTATATTCATTATATGCTGTAAAATTTTTACCAAATCCACCTTTTAAAGGAATAGGTTTATAAACTAATTTGTTACCGTTAGTCTCAACTTTTTTTAGTAATATCCATTTATTCTTACTTGTATCTCTTATTGAAATATAATCTACAAATACAACTTTGTTATTTTTAACAGTTTTAAGATGTGCTAGTCTATCATTTTCTGTATTAAAAGTTATACCTTCTTTAGCAATTTTGCCTATTTTCTCTACATTGTGTTTTCTTGCTAAATTAGGATTATGCTGAAAAAATTGTTCAATAAATATATTAGAGTCTATAATTCCATTTTCTCCTTTTAGTAATGTAGATATTTCTTCTAACCTTTTACCAAAATTAGTAGCACTTAAATAAGGAGTAGGAATATATTTAACAAACTGTAAGGCCTGTTGAATACCTCCTTGAGCATATGCATACTGTAATAACCTTTCAGCTAAATTTCTAGTTTCTTCATTAGCACTAGTAAACATATCAACAAAGTACTTTACTAGTTCTTGTTCATCAGTTCTTTCAGAAATAGCTGCATTAAAAGTAATTATATCAGGTAGTCCTTTAGAGTTGTTTACTTTGGTTTTAAGTTTTAAAGCAAATTTATTTACTTTACCTTCTTTAGTCTCTAAAAATTTATTTAGTTGTTTTGCTACACTATTTTCTCCATAAAACAAATCATTTCTATTTTCCGCTGTGGTATCAAGCTGAGGATCTGTAAATATGAAAGATTTAAGTGCTTCCCAAATATCTTTTCTCATTTCAATATCCACTCTATCTTTACCATTCTCAAGTTCAATTTCATTAATAATACCTTTTACCACTTCAGTATTATAAGGAAATATTTGAGATAAAATATTAACAGCATCACCAACATAAGATGCAATTTTACCACTCTGATTATCTCCAACTAATTCTTCTGCTCCACGTATTAGGCTTTTCTTACCTAATTTAAAAATTTGCTCTTGTCTTTGTGAAGCTTCCCAATATCCTTTACCTACTCCCTTACTTTCAGAAGATAATGCTGTAAATATTTCACCTAATTCTGTACCTATAGTATCTAAAGTTGTAAAATGTGCAAGTATTTCTAATTGATCCTGAATAAAAGTTTCACTAGAAGTTTCAGTTATTTCTAATAACTTTAATAACTCATTAGGACTATAAGATTTACCTATAGTTTGGTACTCAGGATTAATTAGTTTACTTTTAAACTGTTCCTTAACTCTCTCTATTGCTTCTTCTTTTCTATCTGGAACAAAGTCTGTATTTAAAGAGTCTGATAAATTTCTTAACTCTTTAACATAGGCTTGAATAATAGGCTGTCTTAAAAAGTAAGAATTATATCTTAAATCTAATGCTTTTCCTGATTCAGATTGAAGTATAGACATTGCAATTGAAGCATTAAATAACAAACTATGCAATCCATTCATATCTAATACAGGGGTTTTAGCATTATCTACTGCACCAGACTGTTGAATAATTAAGTTCCTAATTTTACTTCTAATTTCTCCATTAAAAGTAGAAGTTCCTGTACCAGATAGTTTATTAAGAGTTATAACATTTCCTTTATCATCTTTAAATCCTATAAAGTCAAATGGTTGTTCTTCTTTTTTAACTATAGTACCTAATCTAATGTCATAGTCCTCTATCATGGCAAGACCTACTACAGCTCTTGAAAATATAGCAACACCTTTCTTACCAGCTTGTTGTATCTCAAAATCTTCAAGTTGCCTCTGTCTTGAAAGAAATAGTTTAGGTTCTTTTATTTTAGCACCTTTCTTACCAGTAATTTCTAAATCTTTAGCATCAAGAGGCTCAGTCATTAACTTCATAACTTTTGGATTACTAAGAACATTTAAATGTATTCCAATATAAGCATTTTGTAAAATGGCTCTTTTAAAAAATTTTCTACTAGGCACATTAATATCTTCATATGTCAATCCTAGTTCTTTTAGAACATCTTTTTTAACGCTTACTTCATCAACAGTTTCTACATTTTCTTCTTGGAATAATTTACTTATAAAATCAATACCCTCTTGAATTTCTTTTTTACTTTCTTTTACATAATAAGTATATTTCTGTAAATTATTGATTTTAGTAGGAAAGTTTTTACTTACCCATTTGTTTAGTTTATCTACATCTACATCTCCTTCTACTGTTACAAATTCAGGTATCTTAACTAATTTACCGTCATCATTAACAACGTGGTTAAATATATAGGTATAGAGTTTATCCACATCAAAGTCAGAACCCATCTGTTTAGTTATCTCACCAGGAACTAAAACTAAATCCCCCATATTCTTAGGTAGAAATCCTACTATCTGAATACTTAGTTGAGAACTATGTCCTTGATTAGGAATACGAAATCCTACAATATTAAGAAGTTCTTTATCTATCTTAGATATATCAAGCATGCTAGTATCAGGAATTAAAAACTTTTCCATTTCTGCTTGATATTTCCAGGGTAAAACTACTTGTGCTAGTTTGCCACTTTTACTATCTATAAAAGTTAACCCCTTCTGTGGATTGAAATCATTATCTGTACCCTTAATCCAAACTATACCATTTTTATCTTTAGAAGTAAGTTCTTCTAAAGTTTTAACATTGTTTCTTAGTCCTGATGAACTTCCTTGTACAAGAGATTTACCATTAATTTTTTGTTTAATAACTTTATTGAACATAGAAGTTATCAATGTCTCTATTCTTTCAGCACTATTATTAAATCCTAAAGGAACAACCACATTACCATCTACAATGTTCAATGACATTACATCATTAATATTCCACTTTCTATCTATTGCTTCTTCACGAATCCCTTCAAGGAATTTATTCATGTCAGCAACATAGGGTTTATTATCATCTGTAAGTTTAACTCCAATCTTAGTGAATAATTCTTCTCTAGACATATCCATAAGATTAGACCTAATCTTTTCTTTAAGTTTCTTTAAATCTTTTCCTTTAACATTCTTACCATTATACTCAAAATCTACATTAGCTAACCCTTGTAATAATAGCCTATCTGCCTGGCTAACTACTGTAATATTATGTTTAGTGTCATCATAAGGAACATCTTGCTGAATACTAAATCCTTTTCTACTTAAAAGGCTCTGAGTTTTTTTAAAGTCTAGGCCATCTTTGACATTTCCTTCTTTATCAAATACTTCAACAATATTTCTAGCACCTGTTTTAGTAGCAGAAACAAAAGCTATTCTATCTGTTCCGCTACTCTCCATTGCTCTGCGAACTTTATCTAAATCTGTATCCTTAGTAAATTGGGGAATAAGTGGAAATGATGAAGACTTTATATAATAAGTATGCTCATGCCCATCAATATCTTCTCTTACAATTTGTACAGGTTTATCAGGCCCCATAATGAATTCTAACTCTTCTCCGTCTAATTCATAATAACCATCTTTAGCATTATCTATTTTATTCATTATGCTGATGAAAATAGCATCAGGAATTCTACCATGGTTCATTATAGCAGTTATTTTTTCTTTAACTGTGGTGTATTCCTGAGCATCTGTTCTATCTAACTTACCAGTGTAAGCTTCAAGACTTTGCAAATATCCATCAGTTAATGAGCCGTGTCCATCATCTTTTACAAACTGCACTGTATAATGAGTATTACCTCTCCATACCTTATTTCCATCTCTAATTTCCCACTCTGTTGTTCCTAATTCACCTGGAGCAGCATCTTTAGCCTCTCTCTTTTGGTATTCTTTAAGAGTATTTTCAACTTTTTCTCTAGGACTTAATTTGTTCCATTTAGTATTATAATATAATGCAGGATCTCCTTGCACTATTTGCAGCATATTAGCATTAAAAATAAAGTTATTTATTTCTAAGTCTGCTGCTGCAAATGCTGCCAAGTTTAGTCCTTTATAACTACTTATGTGTTCTTTTACATATGATAAATTAAATTGATGTTCTAATTTACCTTTTGAATCTAGTTTAGTTGTTCCATCATTTTGCCATTGAGTTATAGTATTATTTACAACATCTACTATACTATTCATAGCACTATCAATAAGAGCCTCTAGTTGTTTACCTACTAAAAAGGTAGGATCTACTACACCATCCTTCCAAATAATATCATTTAGTTCTGGAAATAGATAGAAATATTGTGAGCCATAAAAATATTGTTCACCAACATTTCTTTTATATTCTTCTAAAGTACCATTCTCAGTATGCTCTTTAATCTTACCATATATTTCTCTAATACGAGCAGCCTCAGCTTTAACTATATTTCCTACTTCATTTCTAACTTGAAATGGTAAAGCCTCTTTAGTTATAGTACCATCTTTCTGAACACCTGAAGTTAATAGATTAAATTTAAATTTGGGGGCTTCAATAATAGGACTTCTAGTTTTATCTGACATT